>Ga0315276_10000882_pt1 | contig 26483 bp, 16 predicted proteins | sample YL17G05_0_MG_FD_204542 | JGI IMG/M metagenome (GOLD analysis project Ga0315276, IMG submission 204542) | Sediment microbial communities from Yellowstone Lake, YNP, Wyoming, USA - YL17G05_0 | ecosystem: Environmental > Aquatic > Freshwater > Lake > Sediment | place: USA: Wyoming | collected... | reverse complement strand
TAAAATAAGCACTTACAAACGCGCATTTCCCACCACTTGGTGCCTTCTGTCTTCCGATCTCTGACACCTGCCCTCGGCGACACACTGTCTCACTGTCTCACAAACCAGACCAACGCCTTTTCCAGGCTTAAACTATCCCAAAATATTAGATTTAACCGATAAACAGTACAACCGCTCCGCATGATGGCAAACGCATAGTTACTAGTGTATAAATGCTTTAATTTCAGTAGGATACAATGTTTGAACTACTGTTGAGAATCGAAAATGTATGTGGCGAATTGCCTCCCGCCACGCTCCTGCTCATTGGAGCCATCGCTGCCGTGATGGGTCTGTTTCTTTGGCTCGGCGGCACTTCTTACAGCTCCACCGTAATTGGACTGGCCGGAGCCGTCCTCGGCGGCGCCGCCGGACTGCTGCTTAGTGAGCAATTCACCTTACAGCCGCTCTGGTCAGTACTTATAGGCGCCACACTGTTCGCCATCATCGCGGTTTGGCTACAGAAAGTCGTCATTATCTTGCTCACCGTCATCATCTTCGCCACGGCAGGAGGAACAGGATACATGGGGTATCTACTCAACAAATCCTCCGATTGGCATAACACCTTACAGAGCAACCAGATAGCGGAAACCGACGGCACCACCGGCAATGTCGAAACTGATGCCATAGAAACGGACATATCACCGCCAACACCTCCACAAGAAACCTATCCGGACGGAATCTTCGAGCGGGACCATGACATAACTACTGCCCCTGAAAGCATTAAGGACAGAATAATGGCGATATTCTCCGACGCGTGGGCCTCTGCTTCCGGACATCAGATCAATATCATTCTGTTTGCTCTGATTGGGGGCATCGCCGGGCTACTACTGGCTTGGGTGATCAAACGAATGGTCATGGCACTGTGCTACAGCATAGTCGGTTCCACCATGACCATTGGCGCAATTCAGTTACTCCTTTTGGCAAAAGGAGTTGCAATTATCGCCGCCCTGGAAAGCCGACCTGGCATTCTACCGATAATTTTTACCGCAATGGTAATCTTTGGCTGGGTAGTCCAGCTCCTGCTGGTAAGATCAGCCAATTCAAAACAAGTTACGGACGATTCTTCACACGGAAAGAAAGGGAAAAAATGAACTTTACATCACTATTATTAGCACAAGCTGCACCATCCGGCGGGTTTGGAAGCCCCGTCGGACCAGACGGAAGCCCGATAGTCAAACCGGAACAAGCAGTGCCCCCGGCGTTTTTTGAGTCTGTGCCTACAGACGATATCTGGCGGGTCATTACGCAAATCAGTTGGATACAAGCTGTTGTATGCGTGGCATTTGCGCTGATTTATCTGATCTACGGCTGGCGGGTATTCAAGGTATTGGTGGTAATCAATATCGCGGTTTTGGGGCTGGTGGTCGGAAGATTCCTCGGCGCCAAGCTGAATTCGCCGATATGGGGTGGTATTATCGGAACAATAGTCATGGCAACGATTACGTGGCCATTCATGAAATACTGCGTTTCGGGGCTGGGAGCGTTAGCCGGCGCGGTACTTGGTGCGGCAATATGGCAGACGGCGATTCTGCCCGAACCGTTGGTTTGGGTGGGAGCATTGGCAGGCCTGGTGGCGGGAGGGTTTATGGCGTTTTCTTCGTTCAAATTCTCGATAATGCTGTTTACCTCGCTGCAAGGCTCAGTATTTCTGGCTATCGGACTGCTGGCTCTGCTGAACGACTATCCAAGGCTCAGCTCGTATTTGGCCGTAATAGTGTACAGCCATGGGTACTTTCTATCGTTAGCAGTGGTTATTCCGACTGTTTTCAGTATTCTCCTGCAGCGAAAGCTTTTGTCAAAACAGCCGAATTGGGCTATGCCGGAATAAAAGATTTCTGTTTGACTATCGCCTGGTAAGTAGTTATATAGTAAGGACATGAAGAAAATATCAAAGTTGTTTTGGGTGTTGGTTGTGGTGGTCTTACTGTCGAACAGCGGATGCGTTGCGCGCTGGCTTGCTCATCGCCGATCGATCGATCATTACGTAACAGCCATGGCTCTGCGGTCTGGGAACTTCAATGAAGACGCTGTTTTGGAGCTGCAGGAGGCGGTCAATCTGAATAATCAGTTCGGCTTGGCCCACTCGATGCTGGGCGACATCTACCGGGAAAGTGGGCAACCGGAAAAAGCTGCCGAGGCTTATGAAAACGCCTGCCAATTGGACCCATGGTCTTTCTCCGATCATTTCCATCTTGGCGAGGTTTACCAAGTACTCGAACGGTTCAGTGAAGCTGTCGAGGTGCTCAAGCGGGCCTGTCAACTCCAGCCTGATCACATTGAGAGCAATTATTCGCTGGGCATGTGTTATTACGAAATGCAGGAATACGAGCAGGCTGAGAAGTTTTGCACCCGTGCCAGCGAGCTGGACCCGCAGAATGAGGAGATTTTTGCAAGCCTGGGGAATATTTACAGCAAAACAGGCAGCGACTACAAGGCCATCAATGCTTACAAACAGGCTCTGGAGGTCAAGGCCGATCAGCCTAAAGTGATGGTGGAATTGGGGATGGTTTATATTCGTATGAAGCGTTACGGTCCCGGCCGTTTGATATTGGAAAAGGCGGTAGAACTGGCGCCTGACTATGTTGACGCTCATGTTGCTTTGGCTTTCTGTCTGCTCAAGCAGAACGAATATAAGCCGGCGCTGCTCCAATATAAGTACTGCCTGCTGCTGGACGAGGAAAATTGCGAAGCTCTCAATGGTGTAGGCGTAGTGTTTATGCTGCTTTATATGGAAAATCCGGAAGACAAAAAACTGGCGACCGACGCTATTGAAAGTTGGCATCGCTCGCTGGAGATCAAACCGAATCAGCCCAAGATCGAAAAGCTTGTGCAAAGATATGTCAAAGAATTTCAGAGGGACGATCAGACCGATTCGATCATGCCGGATGGGCAAAATCTGGTGAATTGATGTAAGTGCTTGCTTTCGGCGGGGAAAGTGTAACGGTTGGGTAAGACGGGTGGCGCATTTTAATCTGAAGCGCAACGCTTCAGATTAAGGGCAGCCCGCTGAGGCGGGCTGGAGTTTTTCGCTTTATGCTGCCAGGATAGATAAATAAGAATGAGGCGACATTGCTGCCGCCCCTACCCTGTATAGGTTGCTGTGGCGCTCGGGTTGCTCTCCAGCAGAGCCTTATCTTCCGCAGCAACGGATGAGATTATAACGGCCTGTTGCGTCAGTTCTTCCCCAAAGGCATGGATTTCAGATCTATCGAGCAGTCTGCACTTGACAAGGCCGTTGAATTATTGGATAATCGACCACGTAAATGTTTAAACTATCGGACCCCGACAGAGGTCTTCTGGAGCAAACCCAAGTGTTGCGTTTCAGATTGAATCTCGGGTTCCAAATGATTCGCGGGTTTTAACTCGCCAGGTGATACAACAAACAGGAGACCATACAAATGAACGTAGTTATGATAATCCCCACGGGGATCGGATGTGAGATCGGCGGCCATTGCGGCGACGGGAATGCGCCGGCGTGCTTGCTGGGCGCCTGCTGCGAGACCTTGGTGCTGCATCCCAATGTGGTGAACGCCTCGGACATCAACGAGATGCCCCCCAACGCGCTGTATGTCGAGGGCAACCACCTGGACCGGTTTCTGCAGGGGAAGCTCTTCCTGCAGAAGGTCAAGTCGAACAAGGTCCTGGTGGTCGTGAACAAGGCGGATTACCAGTCCATCAACGCCGTGTCCGCTGCCCGCATCACCCTTGGTCTGGACGCGGAGATCCTGGAACTGAAGGTTCCTCTGCAACTGATTGCCCGCATGGAAAATGGCATTGCCACGGGCGACGTCATCCACTGGAAGGAGCTGGTGGCGCAGGTCAAGGATCTTGAATATGACGCCCTGGGCATCGCCACGCCCATTACGATAGACAATGATACGCTCTCAACCTATTGGCGCTCGGGCGGCGTGAATCCCGTCGGGGGCGTCGAGGCCCTGGCCACACGGTTGATTGGCGAGGCACTGGATAAGCCGTGCGCCCATGGCCCGGTGGACTATGCGCTGACCGGGTTCAAGGAAGTGGTTGATCCGAGAATCGCCGTGGAAATCATCACGGAGAACTTCATCCACTGCCTGCTGAAAGGACTGCACAAAGCCCCGCGGATCAGCCGCGAGAGCGGCATGAGCTGCCGGGACATTGACTGCATGGTCTCCCCGTACGGCTGTTTCGGCACGCCGCACCAGGCGTGCCTTGACGCGAACATCCCGGTAATCGTGGTGCGCGAGAACAAGAGCTGTCTCAACCATCCCGAACACCCGAAATTCATCTATGTCGAGAACTACATCGAGGCTGCGGGCATGATCATGGCCATGAAGGCGGGCGTTCATCCTGCAACAGTGAGACGACCTGTGGCATATACCACGGTGCGGAAAGCATAGGGCTTTGCGCCAACTTCAACAGCAATTTCCAGAAATGCATGGAAATATAAGTTACTCAATTTTAGAAAGGCAAACAATGGTCGAATTTAGTAGTTTATTATCAAAGATTTCAAGATTGAATCTTTCTTCTTCACTGGCGTTTTGCATTATGTTTTTAATGCCGGAATTCCTCACCGCGGCAAATCATGCCAAACCTGATTTCTGGGTGCGGAATGATGCAGGTACCATCACTCATACATGGACCGGCAATGATCCGGATCAATCCCTTGTTATGAATCTGCAGGGGCGCAAGGTTGTGATGCAGTTTCATTCATCCGTCACAAATGGTTTGAGTTATATTTCCCGTTTTTTCAATGTGAAGAGAGATAATTTTAACAAGATCATGATCGATACCGGTGCAGAACCGGATCCGGAGGTGCGCATCGATAACCTGATACTGAAAACAGGCTCCCCGGTATCGGTCATTTTCGATGGAATGCTCACATTTACCTATCCGGAAAATAAAGGGATCGTTCTTAGTCGTATGATATATCCATCCAATATGAATGCTCTGGTCCTGGAGGAGTGGCAGGTTCGTAACAATTCCGGCAAAACGGTAAAGATGTCGGTCTCGGCAGCCCGGCAGGTGAAATATACGGATGAAGAAATAGTAGTAGTCCGGACCTGCACCGGAGTTGAACCTGTTGCAGTGGCCCCGGGTGATACACTATTTTTCACAGTTTCGGTTCAGGCCAGGGAAATTGCTGCCCCTGACAGGGTGCCGGATGTTGTACTGGAACACCGGGAACGTGTTAAAATGGCAAGATGTGCGTGGCATGGTCCGGGTCGTCTCGAAACCCCTGATCCGGCTCTGGACCTTGCATTTGCACTGCAGAAATTTCATATTCTGGAATGTCCGGTGGAAACATGGAAAGGAGTTATTACTCACAACGGAAGTCTGAGATACTCGCCGGGCATCTGGGCAAACGATCCGGTTGAATACTCCAGTCCTGTTTTTCCATTTTTTGGAGATGAGCAGTTAAATGATGCCTCGCTGAACATGTACAGGATATGGATGGATTATTGCAGGGAGAATGGAATCCGTCCCTTTCCCGGTTCGTTCGAACATGCCTCCCTGAAGCTCGTCCAGCAGGAACGTGGTGATGATGCAATGGTTCTTTATGGCCTTTCGAAGTTCCTCCTGTTTCTTGGCGATCCGAGAGCGGCAGAGGAGATGTGGCCTCTCATTGAATTCAGTGCACAATCTGTAAATTCACATCTGACCAGTGACGGAATAATCGCTTCAGAGACTGATGAGATGGAGGGGAGATACCCTACCGGCGATGCCAATCTGAGTACCTCCTCACTTGCTTACAGCGGATATCGTCAGGCGGCACGTCTGGCACATGATATGGGTAAAAAGTCTGTCGAACTGGAATTTGATAAGCGCGCGGATGCACTTCGAAAGGCGATAGAAAAATACTTTGGTGCTGAGATAGAAGGCTTCAGGACTTATCGTTATTTTAAAGAGAACACCACCCTGCGTGGATGGATCCTGTTGCCGATAGCAATGGGTATCAATGACAGGCAGGAGGGAACGATTGCAGCCTTACTTTCTGATAAACTCTGGCCCGGCCGGTTAAATGGTGCCGACATACTTGCTGAATCAACAGTTCCAACAGAATGGGCACGCGAGACTTACTATGCGCTGCGGGTATTGTTCAAGGCTGGACTGACGGAGGAAGCCCTTGACATGACCCGGCGGGTGGTGAAAGCCCAGGTTTTCGGAGAACAGGGTCCGTATCCGGACGAAGATGCCATTGACATGCTCTGTCCCGGATCGCTTTATCCCCGTGTTTTCACAGAAGGCATGTTCGGGATCGTTCCTAAGGGTCTTAAATCCTTTAATTGTACACCTTGGTTACCAAATGAATGGCCACAGATGGCGATGCGTGACATGCGAGCTTTTGGCAGAGATTGGGATATGGTTGTGGAGAGGGCAGGGGATAAACAGAAGATTACAGTCAGCAGTGGAGGAAAGGTCATTTTCACAGGGTCTGGTCCGGCAGGAAAAACCTATGCTGTTAAATTCTGAATTCATCCGTTACCTCAAAAGAAAAGGAACTACAAAACCATTATTAACAAAATAATTACAGCAACGATTGCCTGGGGGATAATGTGGGGTGTTTTTACTCCGAATGGAATGCATAATCAACGATCGTGGCAACGTTTTGCAAATAATTCTTCATAATATTGAATCAGTTAACAATCATGCAAGCGACAAAAGATAAAATCATCTATTGGCTAAGGGCAGCCGCCGTTCTCTCCATCACAATTTTCCCTCTCACCGCTTTTCCTCCCTGTTCGGGAACTTCATCCGTAGCAGCCGCAAGTAATCGGGAGGCAATGCTTCTCTGGTATAAACAACCGGCTGCGAAATGGGAGGAGGCCCTGCCAATAGGCAATGGACGGCTGGGGGCAATGGTGTTCGGGGGGACGGCTGAGGAACGGCTACAATTGAATGAAAGCACGCTGTGGGGCGGGTTACCGCACGATTACTCCAACCCCGATGCCGGGCAATATCTGGAAGAAGTGCGCCGACTCATCTTTGCCGGTGAAATCCCTAAAGCTGAAGAACTCGGCCAGAAAATGTTAGGTCGGCCACAGTTTCAGCGACCATATCAGCCATTGGGTGACCTTCGTTTGAAGTTCCCTGACCACGAGAATGTTGAGCATTATGAGTGGAGCCTAAACCTTGATCAGGCAGTTGTTACCACCAGCTATCAGATCGGCGGGGTGAAATTCAAGCGCGAGGTGTTCGTTTCTGTCCCCGACCAAGCCCTGGTAATGCGTCTTAGCAGCAGCAAGACTGGCCAGATCACCATGGATGTGGGGATTGATACTCCGCATACTGGCATTCAGGCGCAGGTAACGGGCAAGGACATGCTGAGGCTGGCAGGCCAACTCCCGCCACGGGCAGGTCACGAAAATTGGAGCTCCGGCTGGGATGAACCCGGGTTAAAGTTCGAAGCCCGCGTGCGGCTGTTAACCGATGGCGGCACTCTCGAGGGCAGAGACAGCCAACTAAAAGTGCGTAATGCCAATTCGGTAACACTGATATTGTGCGGTGCCACCAGTTTCAGGAACTATCAGGATGTGAGCGCCGCCCCAGGAGAAAGAGTTGACAAGGACATGTCCATGGCTTGTAGCAAGACATTCGACCAACTTTTGCTGAATCATCTGACAGACTACCAACCACTGTTCCGGAGGGTAGCCCTCGACCTCGGTAAAAGCCCGGCCGCAGCACTCCCGACCGACCGGCGCATTGCCGGATTCACCAGTGAAGGCGATCCGGCCCTGGTGGCGCTGTATTACCAGTTCGGGCGCTACCTGCTGCTGGCTTCATCGAGGCATGGAGGCCAGCCAGCTAACCTCCAGGGCATCTGGAACCAGGAACTATGGCCGTCGTGGAGCAGCAAATGGACCTGCAATATAAATGCGGAAATGAATTATTGGGCCGCGGAAACAGGCAACCTGCCTGAGTGCCATGAACCGTTGTTCGACCTCATCGATGATCTGCGAGTTGCCGGGCATAAAACCGCCAGAGAGTGGTATGGCTGCCGCGGATTCGTGGTGCACCATAACACCGATATCTGGCGCGGAACCGCCCCGGTGGACGGATTCTGGGGTCTATGGCCGATAGGTGGCGTCTGGCTGGTGCAACACCTTTGGGAACACTATGCCTTTTCGGGTGACAAGGAGTTTCTCCGCCAGCGGGCCTACCCGGCAATGAAGGAGTCGGCGCAATTTGTCCTGGATTTCCTGGTTGAGGCGCCGCCTGGAACCGCCTGCCCCGGCGCATTGGTCACCAACCCATCATATTCGCCGGAGAATTCCTATAACCTTCCTGATGGAGGTGGCGGCTCCTTCACATACGCGGCCACCATGGATCTGCAGCTCATCGGCGACCTGTTCGACCGCTGCATCACGGCATCTGAAATTTTAGGCGTTGACAATGAGTTCCGCAACCAGTTGGAGGTCGCGCGCCGTCGTCTGCCGCCGCTGAAAATCGGCAAGCAGGGGCAGTTGCAGGAATGGATCATCGATTTGGACATCGAAGCTCCCGAACGAGGCCACCGCCACTTATCTCATCTGTATGCCATGATGCCAGGCCAAAGCATCACCCCACGCGAGACGCCAAAGTATGCAGCAGCGGTCCATAAGTCGCTCGAACTGCGTGGCGATGGCGGCATGGGCTGGAGCAAGGCGTGGAAGGTCGGCCTGTGGGCACGTCTGGGAGAAGGTGATCGCGCGTTGTCAATGATTTGGGGACTGATCAAGGGCAGCACATTGCCAAGCATGTTAGATAATGGTCCGCCCTTCCAAATAGACGGCAATTTTGGAAGCTGTGCCGGCATCGGAGAAATGTTATTACAGTCACGGGCTGCTGGAGAAGCGACCCTTGACGATACCACCGGTAAACTCCGCGAGAGATCCGGCAACGATGCCACCATCGAGCTGCTCCCCGCATTACCCAAGGCATGGCCAACCGGTAAAGTGACCGGCTTGTGCGCCCGCGGTGGCTTCGAGGTGGATTGTACGTGGCGTGACGGACGGCTTACAGAGGCAACGATTCGTTCCAAACGCGGTGGCTCATGCCGGATTTATTACCACGACAAAATGATTACTCTCGACACTAGGGCTGGTCAAAAGTATCGCATGAATGGCGAATTAAAATTATAGATCATAAAAAACCTCACAATGAAATATCTCATGATCATCGCCCTGGTTTTGCCTGGTACTTTACTCACTGTCCATGCCGCACCGCAGACCAGGCTACTTCCATTGTCCGAGGTTGGCGCCGAGGTACCGGAACACGGCTCGATCAGCCAGCACCCGGCGCTGCGCTGGGAGGACGCGTTTGTCTCTGGAAACAAACGGACGGATGGGCGCGATGCCGTTTGGCACTCCGGAAAATGAGGTTCTCGTGGCCAACCATTGCCGGTTTGTTCTTTGCCAGCCTTATTTTTCGCTATCTGGGCGTTGCATACATCCCGTTTCATATCGAGCATCTCCAGACGTTTACCCATACAGCCTACACCAATTTACCAACAGACAAACCCTCATATACTGAATTACATAACTATTTAGCACGCAAAACGTTACAGTGCTATTTGGCATTTGTTACAGGAGGCTGCACAAAAAATTTATATTGGAATGACAAATTTAGCTTGTTTTATCAGGAATCTTCACTAACATATTCAGTCTTGCGGACAAACTTGCATAGTCCGACATTTTATGTTAGAATTGTGAGTCTGAGTTGACAATGCAATAATGAAGTTTGGGGCCGTAGCTCAATTTTGGTTAGAGCATCGGACTGTCGATCCGAAGGTTGCGGGTTCGATCCCCGTCGGCCTCGTTAGTTGAGAACCCTTGTTATTAGTCGAAAAACCACGTTTTTGGCTTAGTGGTGGGTTTTTTTCATTGTTTCGAGAACCCCTGCCAGTAACCCCTTTCAGTCCATTACGGTCCGTGAAAATCCCTGAATCTACCTTCATCGGCCTGGGCAAAGGATAGCCGCCGGGCCAGAACAGAACTTTGCGTATAATGAGGTAACAAGTTATGCGAAGCCAAAGGGATGGCGTTTTTAACTGAGATGGAAATGTCTCACTCGAAGTGGCTGGCAGTAAGTTGTAGAGTGGTCATGCGGCCTTTGCCATGCACTGATATGGAAAACAGATGTCGGATGTACCGCTCATATCGTACCACTTGTACCGGTACGTGAGTTTTACAGAAGAGCCGGATGTGGGAAATCCACAAGTTCGGTTCTGTGAGGGACATTGAAGTCTTCTCATACGGTTGACTATTGTATAGCGGGTGCGATTGTTGCGTGGGGATGGAACGATGAGGATCAGAAATATATCCGAGAGCGTCGTGGCGATGAATTACCAGAAGAGTTAGCCGGTCGTCTGGTTAATTATTCACGCAGGGCTTGCCGGGCTTTATATAAATTAAGGTGATGCTGAATGCGCTGTGCCTGTTCATTTTGATTGGTTGATTTTGCTATTTGAATCGCCTGGCCGGCAGTTTCCGCGGCTTCCTCGAACTGCCCGTTAGCCGCCATGGCCGCCGCCAGCGTATCGAGCATGCCTGGGTTTTCGTACTCGGTCAGTTCACAGATTCTCCTGGCGAATTTAAGAGCGTTGGGTGGGTCATAAAGCTTTTCGTCTTTACTGGTGGCCTTGATCCATGCCAGGGAGTTTGCTGCATACACCTGGTTCGGATCGATATCGAGGGAGTCGGACCACAGTGTCATGGCCTGGCGGACTTTGCTTTTATCGTAAAGCGCCATAGCCAGTTCGTTCATTACCTCCGGCTGTTTTGGTCTTATTTGCAAAGATTTGTTAAAACACTCTATGGCCTTGTCTGTTTCTTTCTGCCTGTTGTACAGGGCGGCCAGTTGATTGAGCATAATAGGTTGTTCTGGTTCTACGCTTAAAGATTTCTGCACATAAAACAAAGCCTGCTCATAGTTTTTTTGTTGATAATACACCTGGGCCAGATGCCCATAGGCGCCAAATTGTTCAGGACGAATTTTAATCGATTTCTTAAGTTCTATAATTGCCTGCTCGTAATTACCCTGCTTCTGGTAAATAGTTGCAAGGGAATTTTGCAATTCTGTATTACCAGGTGCAATCTCTATCGCTTTGGTTAATTGTTTGATCGATTCCGGATAATCTTTCAATCTATAGGCAATGCCGGCCAGGTGGAAATACGGTTCATATACATCCGGTTGAATCGAAATCATTTCCTGGCACATTTCCCTGGCCAGGTCAAACTCTTCTTTAACCAGGAATTGCCTGATTTTCGTGTTGATCACATGATAATCAATCAAGTCTTTTGGATCTATCTTGCTCATATCAAAGGAGTACTCTTCTGTGACGGTGCCGCCGACATAGCCGAGGGTCTCAAGTTGGTTGAGGGTCTCGGCGTCAAGTTCCACTTTACTGTCTGTGTTGCCGGATGGGATTGCGTCATCGAGCATCAGCTTTAGACGGTTTTTCAATAGACGAGTAACTTTGGGATATGTTTCTACCAGATTGACGGATTCGCGGTAATCATCGACTATGTCATACAACTCCGGCCGGGTCGTCTGGATATATTTATATTTGTCGTTTACCACGCCCAGTAAAGAATTTGCCTTGTATTTAGTAGGTAACATGCTTTCCAAATAAACATGTCTTTTAAGATCTTCGGGGGCATCCTGAAGTAAATACCCGCTGATATCCTCGCCCTGGAAGGTATATTGTCCCTTAATATCCATCAGAGAGCACACTGTCGGGACAATATCAACAAGCCCTACTGTTTTTTCTACGCGCCTGGACGTAGAGACTCCGGGCACCTTGAACACCAGGGGAACTCTCACATTGCCCTGGTAGATATAATAACCGTGGGTCACCTCTTTATGCTGGAAAAACATCTCGCCATGATCGGAGGTTACTATGATCAGTGTAGAATCATACAATCCAAGTTGTTTCAGCTTATCGATTACCCCCTTGATACAGTTGTCGGTATATGCCACCTCTCCGGCATACATACCCTGCAGATAATCTATGGAGTCCTCTTGCGGGTAGGGTTTCTTCAGAAACATTCTTTTATAAGGCTCCGGTGCATCATAAGAACGGTGGGGGTCATAAAAATGCAGAAACAGGAACATGTTTTCCTTTTGGTGTTCATCAAGCCATTGGCAGGCGATACGTTCTGTCTCTTCGGCCTGGCGTTCAAGAATGAATATGGGAGCACGCTCGTTTTTGAAGTTATCATCATAAAAATCGAATCCCTGATCCATTCCATACTTTGAATCGAGGATGATTGAGCCGATTATGGCGCCGGTGACAAATCCATTATCCTTGAGAATCTCGGCAAGCGTCACGTTGGAATCGTTTAACTTGTAACCGTTGTTGTCATGAACACCATGATATGGAGGAATAGTGCCCGTCAGCATCGAACAGTGGGATGGCAGAGTAAGAGATAGCGGTGCATAAGTGTTTTCGAAAAGAATACCCTCCCTCGCCAGAGCATCGATATTAGGGGTTGTATTATGCTTAAAACCGTAGCAGCCAAAGACATCGGCCCGGGCAGCATCCAAACTAATCACGAGAACATTGCGTATTTTGTCGGATGGCCCCGCCTCATGGCCAAAAAATAACCATCCGATACTTAATAACGCCATTATGATAATGAGTGCGGAAACTATAATTGTAATAGAATATCTCATTTATAACACCATATATAACAATTAGTTATATCTAAAAGACATCGTGGGCTTTTGTGCCCCTGTAGCTTCGGAACTGAGCTGTGCATATTTATCATAGCAGATATGAAGATTTTATGACAATAGAATTCCACATGCACTCAACACTGCCGCACAATTTATTCCATCATAGGATCCAGCGGTGTGGCGACCGATTTTAACGATGACACTTACAGCCGATAATATGTCTCCCTTCGTTTGGACCACCACATTTTTGAAAAGTTTCGGGCGGCCCAAGTTGACGCAAGTGCTTGTTTCCCAGATAGTTACCCCCCCTCCCTCCCCCCAAAAAACAAGAAATGAGCTCCCAGCGAAGATTTTTCGCTGGAAACAATCGGCTTCGTGCGATAGAATAACATAGTTACATTTCAGTTACTGTCGGCGAGTGGCGTCGGCAGGCTATAGGCAGCGAACTCATCTGAACGTCGTGTCAGAGGTTTCGCGCGAACACTTGCAGAGGAGATCTACAAATGAAAACAAAATTATTGTTGTTGATGTTGGTAAATGTAGCGATGCTCGCCCTGGCCGTTGACCAGGTTCAGGCGCAGGCGGCAGATGTGCCCGTACCCAACGGTACATTTCACATGTACAAACCGGGCACAAACTATACGATCACCGCGACCTTTCCCGAGGGTGGTAATTCCTACGCACAAGGCGTCGGGGACGGTCTTACGGTGATAGGAGACGGAATAGTGAATTATTCCGACGGTACCACCGGCTCGATGATCGATTGCCCCGGGTGGACAGGCCCATACGGAACAACTGGGGGCAATGACCTATATACCTCGGGTATTGACGGCACTGGTACTTGCTTTAATGCCTTTGGGGGTTGGAGCGCTGGAAAGGGAACAATGTGCGAATCGGCCGAGTCTCTGGGTACCATCATAGGCGCCAGCACCTATACGCTTTCGGCCATGATTGCCGACGATGCGGGTCCTTTGGTACTCGACCTGTTGGCAGACGGAGTAGCAATCACGCCCAGTTCCTCGATAACCCCGCCAGACACCGGCCGCTCTGGGTGGATGGTAATCTCCAGGACTTATGACGCCGCTGCCATTGCCCCCTACGTTGGCCAATCTATGACGATTGTCCTGGGCACGTTTGATGAGACCGGAACCTATTTCGGCGGGCGGGTCCGCTTCGACAATGTAACGCTTAGCCAGGAATTGCCGCCACCCCACCCGATCACCCCGGGCGATGGTTCAACCGTAGATGTTGACTTTGACCTGCTTGAATGGACGTTGCCGGAGCCGAACGACCCGGTAGGCGGCACCGTAACTTGTGATGTTTGGTTTAGCGACAATTATCCCAACTATGGCCAGGACCCCAACAGTCCCGACTTCCCCGACTATGCAACCAAGATAGTTAACAATCAGGCGGTTGAGTCTGTAAGTCTGAGTTCTTTAATACCACCGATTGAGCTTGAGGTTTTCAAAACTTACTATTGGAGAGTTGATATTTATGATGACAGTCTCCCCGAGCCTCCGGCCCAACCCTTTGTCAGTTCGGTTTTCATTTTCAACACCAACAATGTAGCGCCGGTTGTTGACGCCGGCACTGCCGAGCCCACATGGCTGGTTGATGGTACTGTTAATTTCGACCTTCTCGGTGAATTGGTCACCGATGACGAGCTTCCCGTGCCTGCGACCCTTCTGTGGACGGTGACTGGTGAACCTTCACCAGGTGCGGCCACTATTATAACAGATCCTACTCAACCGGGTATTACAGTTACAGCCACGGTAGCCGGCACGTATGAGCTAACGCTCACGGCTGATGACACTGAATTTACCGATTCCGATACGGTCTCGATACTCGTTTACGCCGATGAGTGCACAAAAATGAAGGAACTGGAAGGCTTAACGCCGCGTTTCACCGATTTTAATGGAGACTGTGTTACAGATGTCCTCGATGTTGCGATATTCGCAGGCGAATGGCTGTTGCGTATCGACGAGTCGCTTTAGGAGTGAGCACTGTGATGTTTTTCTATCGTTGTCGGCGAACGTCGTCGGCAGATTTTAGATTAAGTGGCGAACTCATCTGAACCTTACGTTGAGCGGTTCGCCTGAAACGCTTTCAGAGGAGATTTACAAATGAAGACGAAATTGTTGTTAATGCTGTTGGTTATTGGGTTAGTGGCTGGAGCCGCTCAAGCGGAGATGCTTGCGAACCCAGGTTTTGAGGAGGGTACTTTTATTGGTGGACCGGGTAATTATCCTGATGGCTGGTCGTTTTACTATTCAGGAACTAGTTCGGCCTATTCCTGGCTCAGTGGTGAGGGCGCCCACTCAGGTACCAAGTATATGCGACTAAATCCCTGGTATCCGTCCCCTTCTTATGATGCCTATGTGTATCAGACTGTACCTGGCGTTATAGCAGGCCAGGACTATGCATTTAGCGCATGGACTAAAAATGAAGTCCCGAGTGATACAAATCCGGGGTGGTTTTACCTTGAATGGCGCGACACTGGGAACGCCGTTGTGAGCACCATTGAGGTCGATATCGCTGGCACCCACTCTGAATGGACACAGTTGGATTTCGGCGTTCATACCGCTCCTGCAGGAGCAGTTGCCGCTCAATTCAGGCTTGTTATTTACGGGTATGATCCTAGTGGATGGTTCATTGATGATCTGAGTATGCGTCCTGGGATGTGGACGAATCCGGTAGATGGTCAGAGGGTACCTGTTACCTTTAACCTGCTTCAATGGGAGTTGCCTGCTCCAGCGGACCCGGAAACCGGCACCGTGACCTGTGATGTTTGGTTTACCGACAATTTTCCCGAGTATAATGGCACAACCGATCCCAACTTCACCAATTATGCCACCAAGATAGTTAATAATCAGGCGGTTGAGTCTAAATCGGTTACGCTTGCGGCAAACAAGACTTATTATTGGAGAATCGATACCTATGATAGCAGTTCCGGTAATCCCCAACCTGTTATCGGCAAGGTTCTCATTTTTGATACTTTCAATATGGCGCCGGTTGTTGACGCCGGCGAAGCCGATGATACATGGCTGACTGATGGTACTGTTGATTTTGATCTTCTCGGTGAGTTGGTCGAGGATGACGGGCGTCCCGTGCCTGCGACGCTTCTGTGGACGGTGACCGGTGAGCCTTCACCAGGTGCGGCGAGTATTATAACAGATCCCACTCAACCGGGTATTACAGTTACAGCTACCCAAACCGGCACGTATGAACTAACGCTCACGGCCGATGACACCGATCTTACCGATTCCGACACGGTCTCGATAACCGTTTACAACGATTGGTGCGAAGCAGCAAAGGCTCAAGGCTTAACACCACATGCTACCGATCTTAATGGAGACTGTATCACCGATATGCGTGATTTTGCGATACTTGCAGGCGAATTTCTGCTGAAAATCAACGATGTAGTCTCCGTGGTCGGCCTCGTGCCCAACGGTGATTTTGAAACGATCTACAAACCAGGCTCGACTACGATCACCGGGGTCTTGTCAGAAGCCGCCTGGACACAGGGCGTGGGAATAAATTGCCCAATAGATAGCGGTAGCGGAACGTATAATTTTTCCGACACAACCAGTGGCACTGTGGCCGATATTCCCGGCTGGGTCGGGTATGACAAAGACGGTTGGCTGGCTTTTGGCGGCACATACGATCGGGATCCGAACTTTCCGGACCGTCAGGGTTCTACATCGAACCAATTCAACCGTAGCGATGGCGGGGCAAACTGCTACTTGACCAATGGCGGCGGTTGGGGCAATCCAGCCGGTGGGCTGATCGTCTCGAAGAACTCTGTGGCCACCGTTGCGGCCGACACTGCATACGTGATTTCGATGTTCGCCAAGGGCGTCGATGGAACCGAGGCTCCTCTGGCACTCGATCTGTTGGCCAACGGAGTAAAAATCACGCCTGATCACTCCGGGAATCCGGTTTTGTTGACCGATCTCTGGCGAGAATACACCAGGACGTACAATGCTGATACCATGAGCGCCCACGTTGGTAAGTCTCTGAAGATTGTGGTGGGCTTAGGACGCCCATTACCGGACGGTGCCGTCGGCGCTCAGTTGCAGCTTGATGATGTAGCGATCGTAGGGTATTCGAACTAAGTGTTCGAGTAAGCCCTTGTGATGTTTTTCTATTGTAGATAGTAAGTAAATGTTTTGAATTAGACTACGGGAGACCTTGGTTCCACAGGGTCTCCCGTTTTTTATGCGCCCTTCACGTTTAGAAATCCGATAAAAGTCGTAGCGGCATAGCCACACAATAAACCAAACTCTTTTAGCTTAAATATGCCAAGTTCGGTTGTATTTTCGACGATTTCTTTCGCGTTTGGATAATACCTGCCCATATTTTCACCCTTGTTTTTTGCCGATAGCCTGGTTAAACCGCCAATGGGCCCAATTGTGGGCCGGAAAACCACTGGCTGCATGAGAAACCTACCTACCAAACGTGAAATGCACCTATATGCTTAAATCAGGGGGATTGACAGGGTCTTCAAGAAGTTTTACAATGCCGCGCTGACGTTGCGAATATCAGTGAATGTAGCAGGACCGGTGCGTCGGACAGTTGGACAGAGAGGAGGTGGCATTGCCACTTTTTCTGTTTCATAAGATTGGCAAGGGACTGCTTCCGTTGGTCGCTCGCTGAAATGGCAAAATCACGAAATTAAAGAAGTTTTCAACATAGGAGCATGTTATGAAGAAGGCTTTTCCCCTTGTCTTTATCGGGTTTCTTTTGGTATCTATGCTCGAGCCGTCTGTGGTTCGGGCGGACAGGACCATTGTACGGATGGAGACCAACTTCGGCGATATTATCATCGAGTTGTATGACAGTGAGACGCCCATAACAGTGGAGAATTTTATGGGTTATGTAAACAGAGGTTTCTACGATGGGGTGATTTTTCATCGTGTGATAGACGATTTTATGATCCAGGCTGGGGTGTATGATGAGGATATTTACACTTATATCGCCGGGGATCCGGATTTTGACGATCCGGACTGGCTGAAGGATCCGCTGTTTTATCATGACCCGAACGATCCGATCAAGGACGAGATAGTCAGCACTCTGCACAATGACCGTGGCACCATTTCTATGGCCAACTCCGGTCCCAATACCGGGGCGTCACAGTTTTTCATCAATCAGAAAACCAGCGGTAACAGGAATTTGGATGGTAAACACGCGGTTTTCGGCGAGGTGCTCGAAGGGATGGATGTGGTTGACGAGATTGCCGGCGTTGAGACCTTTACGGTTGGTGAAGATAGTGCGTATCCGATGGCGGATGTGCCGGTGGAAGGCGATAAGGCGGTGATCTTGAGCGTTACGGAATTAAGAAAGTTCGATCCCAACAGTTCAGATTTAAGCGATGTCCCATTTTTGCACGCCAGCGACGGTCTCAGACGGATGTTCGCCGGGCAAGGGGACTGCACAGGAGCGAATTACACTCATGTTTTTTCGGAAGTGAAGTTTCTGGGCATTAGTTGTTTGAAGTGGGAGCAAAAGGCGCTTTCGGAAGACGATAGTGATATCGACAGTTTTTATATGTATCTTGCGAAAGATACGTCAGGGGCATTGTGGGTGCTGAAATATTATCTCAACGGATATACGGAGTTCCAGGCGAACTCACTGCTGGAAGCGACCGCGTTTACGGAATACGACGATAACGATATGTATTTCCGGCTTATCACCGGCAGTTACGATCCCGACAATTTGGCCGATCCCGATAATACGCTTGTCATAGGCGTTGGCAGTACTATGGAGACGACGACCATAGAAAGTATAAGCGCATCGTTAGATAATCGGCCGGAGTTTGACAGTGAACTGATTCGGGTGAAATGGTCGCAAGGTGAAGATGAAACGGATGTCAACTGGCATTATTATCATGAGTCGGTGGGTCTGGTACTCGATCTTCGTGACGATACTGGTGATGTGGAAGAGGACGGCTGGCAGCTTGCGGCGTTCAATTTCGACGCGACCAGCGGTGATCTGAGCGATGTTCCTTACCTTCATGGCGAAGGCGGTTTGACGCGAACGTACATGGGGCAAGGCGATTACGAAGGAAAGAGTTTCACTCATACTTTCTACTCGATAGATTTTCTGGGGATCAAATGTTTGAAGTGGTATCAGTCGCGTCAAGCCTCGGCGGGAATAGATAGTTTCTATTTTCACCTGGCTAAAGATACGGAAGGTGATCTGTGGGTGTTGAAATACTACACCAACGGTACGGTCGAGTTCGAGGCTGACTCGTTGCTGGACGCCAGGCCGTTCAGTGAGTACAGCGGCTATAATATGGCCTTTCGGCTGATAGCCGGCGGATATGATCCGGATGACCTGGACGATCCGAGCAATGAACTCGTTATCGGCGAGGGCGACTCGATCGAAAAACAGCAGATAACGAGTTTTTCCGAATCGCTGGAAGATATGCCTTACTATGAAGATGACCTTGTCCAGGTGAAGCATTTGCTGGGGCCTGAGGAAGATGAGACGCGATGGTCGTATTTCGACGAGTCGGTGGGACTGGTGATGTGCCGGCTGAAGAGTGTCGTAAGCTCGGAGATTGGCGATACCAGCGGATGGCGGCTGGCGTGGTTCGGCAAGACGGAGCCTCAGTTCGATGAGAACAGTAACGATTTCAGTAAAGTGCCGTTCATGATGGCACGGCCGGGTGATATGCGGATATATCGCGGGCAAGGGGAATTGGCAGGCAATTGGTATAAGACAGAGTTTCCCAGTAAGAAATTACTGGGGGTGGATTGCCTGAAAATCGAGAAACGAGACAGGTATGGTTTTGGAGTTGAGTCGAGTATATATGGCGGGCGCGACAGCGGTGGGCAGTTGTGGGTGTTCAGGGAAGATCGGGGTGAAGTGACTTTGTTCGAGGCGGAAGATATCAGCCGAATCGTTCCTTTCGAGAAGTATCTTGATATGCATCTGTGGCTGATGAGCGGTGAATACGATGAGGGTATGACGCTGACGGGAAATGTTGACGATGGGACCGAGACACAGGAGATTATTAGCCTGACCGAATCGCTGGATGGGTGGTCCGATTATAACGATGAGTTGGTTCTGGTCAAATCAACACAGGAGTCAGATGCGGGCGAAGCTGCTGACTGGGGCTATTACCACGAGTCGGTGGGGCCGGTACTGTGGCTGGAGGAGAACGCGTTCGAGCCGAGCCAAATTGACTTTGATGGATACGGCTGGTATCTGGATGAGCCGAGCGATCTGACGAACGTCAAGATTGTTTTGAAGGCGAGTAAGAATCGGGATCAGGCTTCGGATAAGTTTGTTGTTTCGGGTGAGCTTGTCGCGGAGGATGGAGATTTTGCCGGCGGCATTTTGTTTTTACATGTCGGCACGTACTCGGCCCAGATCGAGATTTCTGAATTTGTGGTTAAGCAGTCGGGCGGTAATAATGTGCTGATCTATAGCGGCAGTCCGAACGAGACGGAGATGGTTGCAATAAAGATCAATTTGGCAAAGGGGACATTTTTGATTTCGGGCAAGCGGTTGGATTTGTCCGGGATGGGCAAACCGATTAAGGTGGATATAGTGACAAACAGTTACTGGGGCTGCGGCCAGGCTCAGATCAAAAATAATAAAGAGGTGCCAATTGTATTTATGCAGGGTTATGAAGACGTTCTGCGTGAGGAGAAGTTTACATTTGTATATGACGACCGGGTCCGTAACGATTCGCTGACGGTGAAAGGCGAGATCGCGACCAGGGAGTATCCGATCGATCTTAGCGAAACCAAAGTTACCGTAAGCTGGGGCAGTAATACGTTTATCATCAAGTCTGGTGAGCTGGTGAAAAAGAATGCCAATAGCGAGAAATATACATATCAGGCCTCGTCTGGGAATCTGGGGCTGGCGTATTTTGATATGGAAAACGGTACGTTTAGGATTGTCATAAGGAAGGCATACCTGTTGAAGCCGACGCAAGATCTGGGTGTTAAGATCGAGGATGAAGATGGTAATGTGTTGTTCAATGAAAAAATGAAGATATAGGCGCAGGGATAAGGAAGAGGCAATCGCGAAAGGAATATCATGTTGTTTGAGCAAGACGCACGTAAGGGAATATTCGGGATAAGATACTGGTTGTTACTGCTAAGTGTGGTGACGGCATCGATTGGAGGTGCCGGCAGACTGTGCGGGCAAGAGGCCGAGGTCGAGACCGACGATGAGCAGCTCCTGAGTCTGAAGCATATCTACCAAACCACGAAGCCACTTTTTGCGGATACGGGTCGTCAGGTGATCAAGCTGACACTTCAAGAGTGCATTCGGCAGGGGCTGGCCCATAATCTGGATATGCGTGTCGGCGGCTATGAACCGGCTATGCGGATGTCCGATCTTGTCTCGGCGGAAGCGGCGTTCGATGCGGTGCTGTTCGGTTCATCGCAGATGAATGTTACCGATCAGGCCAATATCGATTCGGGATATTATACCCGGACCATCGTAACCGATAACGGTACCCGCGATGTGCGTATGGGGAGCAGTCCTTTCCTTGGGAGCCATGATTACAATTATATGCTGGGGCTTCGCAAGTTACTTCCTACCGGCGCATCGGTTCAACTGGCACAGCAATTGCGCCGTCTGCGTGATCTGACCGACGAAGATCAACAGTTGTTCCGCAATCCTTTTTACGAATTCGGTCTTCAGTTTCAATTGCGTCAGCCCCTTCTGAGAGATTTTGGTATCGATGTGAACCGGGCGAACATTCTGGCCTCTCGCAACAACTACCGCATCAGCCAACAGCAGTTTCATTTGCTGGTTATCCGCACTGTAGCGGAAGTGGAGAGCAACTACTGGAACCTGTTTTTTGCCCGTCAGAGGGCGAAGATATTCGCCGGCCTGATCGAGAGATCAGAAATGACTTTTAAGAGGATACAGCAGCGCAAGGATTACGATGGTAAAAGTCTGGTGATTGCCCGGACCCTGGCGGTTATCAAAGGCGCCGAGGCCGATCTGTTAAGCTCCCGCAATTTGGTACTGCAGCAACAGACGCTTCTTTTGGACAGTATCAATAGTCCCGAGCTGTCGCTGAAAGAACAATTGGAAATCATCCCCGAGGATCAACCTGGTATGGTCTGGTATGAAATCGATCGCGATGGGGCGGTAGATACAGCTTTGCAGAAGCGGCCGGAGATTATTTCTCAGCGTTTGCGGGTGGATACGGCAGAGTTGGCCCAGGGAGTGGCTCAGAACCAGACGCTTCCGCGCCTGGATATGGTCTATCAACAGGAGATGACCGGTCCGGGCGATCAATATCATTCGTCGTGGGACCAGCAGTGGCAGAATGAAACAACTAATTATGTGTTTGGTTTGAGTTTCGAAGTACCGTTCGGCAATCGTGCGGCGGAGGCGGCGCTAAGCAGAGCGCGAAATCGACAACAGCAGGAAAAACTTAATCTGGAAAGCCTCCGCCAACAGGTTTTGGCGGACGTGAGTATTTCGCTGGATAAACTTGACAGCAGTTACAAAGAGATCAGCAAGCGGATTGAAACGGTCGAGGCGGAACAAGACGTACTGGTGAATCATCTGGCAATGCAGGATGCCGGCCGGCAGGACACGATGACTCCTGAGTTTCTTAATTTGAAACTAAATTCGGATCAGCGCCTGGCCAGCAGCCAGATTGTTGCTGTACAGGCCATGATTCAATACAATCTGGCGATAATGGATGCGTATCGAGCTCAGGGGACGCTGCTTCGGTATAACAATATCAAGTTGGCGGAGTTTGTCGAAGGGGTGGAGTGATATTCGCGTTGGGTAGCGGCAAGTCTTTTTGTGCTGGGATGGGTCCGGTTGAATAAGTGAGTATGTATGGAAACAAAGTGGATGGAGCAGGACTGGGGTGGTGATCGGGTGATCCTGGCGGGTGATGCCGGTGGGACAAATACGAGCATTGCTCTGGTAGGTGAAGCTGACGGGAAATTCAGCATTATCATGAAATGCGCTTTCAAGAGCGCCGAGATCACCAATTGTTTCGAGGCGGTGGAAAAAACACTGTCAGAAGCACAAGCCAAGCGGCCCCGCCTGAAACCGGATATTTGTTGTATAAGCGGTGCGGGGCCGGTCGAAAACAATTACTGCAGGCCTACGAACATCGCCTGGAATATCGACGGCGATGAAATCGAAAAAAAACTCGGTATAAAAACGCTGATAATCAACGATTTTATGGCGATAAGTTACAGCCTGCCGCTTCTGGATGTGAATGATCCGGATCGGATTACGCCGTTGAGGCACACGGACGGTTCGATGTCAGAGCAGACGGGTAATATGAGGGCTGTGGTGGGCGCCGGGACGGGTCTGGGTGTTGGTTTTCTTTTGGAGGATGGCGGTAAATACACGGCAATCGCCTCAGAGGGAGGGCATATAGGTTTTGCCCCGTTTGACCAGGAGACGCGCCAGCTTCAGGAATATCTGGTCGGGTGGGCAGGGGACAATCTGGAAGCGGAACTGTGTGTGTCTGGTCAGGGGATTATTAATATTTTTCGTTATTTCCGGGACGTCAGGGGGTGTTGTCGCAAAGGCGTTTTAGCGGAGATCGACCAGGCGCCGGATACCGATAAGCCGCGGATGATATCGCAAAATGCCGAGACGAATACCGTGTGCAGGGATATTCTTAGGCTTTTTGTTAAACTGTACGGAAGGCTGGCCGGGGACGTGGCAACGATTGCGCTTGCGACCATGGGGGTTTATCTGGCAGGTGGGATCGTTACCAAGAACGAAAAATATTTTCTGGAAAATGATCTTTTTATGCGTTATTTCGAGGAGTGTTACAATCCGAATATTCGCAGGGTGCTCAAGTCGATACCGGTGTATATAATCAAGGATTATTCGGTTTCTTTGTATGGGGCGGCTAATGCGGGGTGCTGTCTTATGGTGTGATTATGTTATAAGAAATACTTAATGAAACGGAGCAATGAAGTGACAAAGGAGTTTATCAAACGGGCCAAAGCGGGGGATAATGTTTTTATTACGGATGTAAGGGAGGCCTATGACAATCTGCCGAAAGAAAAACGACAGACCATCTCCTGTGTGGTGAATCTGGCGGCAGGTGGAGTGCGTATTTTCGAGATAAATATGCCGTTGTTTGACGGACCGGCCGGGCAGGAGAGAGAGTTCGTCGAAACTTATGTTCGGGCGGAGATTTTTAATATTATTTCGACGCTGGGCGGTCGCAATGTTACGTTGTATGTAGATACCGCCAATAAGGATATGCTTAAACTGGCTGAGAGTTTTAATGATACGTTCCAGATTGACAAGAGTCGTGACCAGAGAACAGGGTTCGGCCGGTGCGTAAATGTTATCGACAGGATGTTGGGGGCAATTTGTGACAGGGGAAACGATCAAGGGGCGCCCAAGTTCGAATTTATTGTTAAGGATCGCGCGGAGATGGGGAGTTTGTCGGATGGTGCGATAGAGACCGCCGGTGATGGCGGGATATTTAAGAAGGTGGCCCAGAAGCTGGATGGAAAAGTTATTTGCGGAATGGATATCGGCGGAACGGATATTAAGGTTGCCGTGGCGGTGGACGGTAAACTGCGGAGCCTGAAGGAATATGACTGGTTTCCGGAAAGTTTTAAGCTGGCCCAACAACTGACAGAACCGATTTGTACGCTGGTACGGCTGGTGCGGGCCAATATTTCAGTGGATGCGGACGATACGATAGGGCCTGAAGAAAAAACCGCACTCCAGGAGAAATTGGCCAAAGCGATGGATAAGGATGCTTCATATAAGCTTATAGCAAAAGTAGTAACTGAGGTGGAAAATGTTCTGGCTGATAAGATTATGGGAATTGATGCGATAGGGCTTTCTTTCCCGGATGTTGTGGTGAAGGATAAGATCGTGGGCGGCGAGACGACCAAGACCAGGGGACTGAGAAGTAATTCGCAGGTTGATTATGAAGAAGAGTTTGCCAGGATGATCGATCTGGATGAGCAGTTGCTGAAGTTGTGTAAGCCGGGCGGGGTGGTCAAGAATACCAATGATGGTCCCATGGCGGCGTTTACCGCGGCGGTGGAGATCGCGGCAGCGGGATCGGCCGATCAGGTTAAAGACGGTGTCTTTGCCCATACGCTGGGAACCGAGTTGGGGACGGGGTGGGTGGATGGTAGTGGGTCGATTCCCGAAATACCACTGGAATGCTATAATTATATAATCGATCTGGGCAGCTTCGATGGAAAAGAATATCCGCCTGACGATGTGAGAAGCATTAATAATTTTAATACCGGGCTGACGGGTTCGCTGCAGAGATATACCAGTCAAAGCGGGGTGTTCCGATTGGCGGTGACATACTTTGCCGAACAAAGAGACGATCTGTATCAGGAACTGCTCGATATGGGGTTTGTGGTGGACAGGCAGGAAGGCGGCCGAAAGATACTGACAGTGCCGACCAAACCAAAGGATATGAGAAAGGCTTTTCTGGAACATGTAATGTCACTGCCGGAAAGAGAAAACGATGAGGTGACCAGGGAGATTTTCCGGCAGGTAGGGGTGTTTCTGGCGATAACATGGTTCGAGACCCAAAGGATCGCCGCCCCGGCGTCAAAAGCGAGGATACTGTTCGGCAGACTGGTGAAGAACAATTGTTGTTTCCAGTTAATGCTGGAAGGCGCACGCAGCAGGAAAGCCGATCTGCAGATGGACGTGGCCGACGGGGGAATGGCCAATACGTCTTTGATGAAACAACTGCAGGCGGATCCTCATTTTACCGTGGCACAATTCGCACAGGCGGTCGGAGCGATATATTACGGGAATATGGGATTGCTTTAGTCTCTTACAAGTGGATTTGTACGCAAAATGGTCACAAAATATTTAACTCAATACAAATTCTCACATAACACTGTTTGGTTCCGGCCCTTGCCGGTTTAGGGTACAGGCGAGAACGTAACTCTGACACATCTTCTACACCTTGATTTTGCAACTCTTTTCTACCGTGATCTCTGCTTTTGAGGCGGTCAACAATCGGAACCAGCGTCTTTACATTCGCTTTGAGGTAAAAAACACAAAATCATCATTTTTAGCCTAAAAACGCCATTCCACGCCTCCCAAAAAGACGCAACTGTAGAAGATGGGACAAAGAGCTTTTTGCCTAAGTTCTGAGCCGATTGGGTTCTGCCTTCCTGCCGCGTCTGGCGTCGGGGTGAGGCAATGAAAATCCCGGTTAGCTTCTGGGGGGTAAGGGGGAGTGTACGCCGAGTGTGCCGAATCCGGCATTTCCCCGCCCCATTCGAGAAAAATCCCCCTCCGTCGTGAAAATCGATACCCCTATGAAATATGCAGGGTAGAAACCAAGCAATATCAATGAGTTACGTCATTTGCTGGAAAATAATAATAAATTTGTTGAAAAATAATAAAAAAAACTTGCAAAAAAAATGTGATTCGCTATCATTGCGGTCATCTGGTTGTTTCTTATGCTGGCGGAGGCGTATATGATCAGGATCGAATCCGGCACGAAGTTTTCTGGGTTGCCTGTCATCACAGGATTGAATGGGGTGTTGTCCAACAGTAAGCTCTTCTATAACAGGCAGTTGCGCTGCGCCAACATCGAATCGAGTACCGAACGGGTTTGACAATATTCGAGAAGTGTGTGTATGTGTATTTCGTATGTCCTCAATATGTGTCGAGGACGCAATAATGTTTTTTTGTATAAGGAGTAAATGCTATGTGTAGAAGAAATGTTTTGATGATTGTGGCCATGGCGGTGTTCGCCATGGCGCCTGCGGCCAATGCCGCTAAGAATACTTTTTTAGTGCCGATTTCCGCTACTAGCGCCAGTTGGAAAGACTTTGCATACC
>Ga0315276_10000880_pt1 | contig 26519 bp, 47 predicted proteins | sample YL17G05_0_MG_FD_204542 | JGI IMG/M metagenome (GOLD analysis project Ga0315276, IMG submission 204542) | Sediment microbial communities from Yellowstone Lake, YNP, Wyoming, USA - YL17G05_0 | ecosystem: Environmental > Aquatic > Freshwater > Lake > Sediment | place: USA: Wyoming | collected... | reverse complement strand
GTATACCAGGTATGGCAGCCAGGTAGCCGCGATAAGCTCTACGAGCTTGCTGCAAACAATCGTTGACTACTTCGGTATGCCAGGCGAAGACCCAGGCCCAATACCGGGTGGTCAGGAAGTAACCCAGGTCATGTTGCAAGCGCTGAGGATCTACGCGCGCTACGCGCTGGGGATAGCGTATCCTTCTTTATTGGAGATGCCATAATGGAATACAGATATCCACTAGAGGTGATAGGCAGCCCTTTCAATATGGTGCTGAATCCAACTGCTGGATACGACCATTCAGATGTCTACATTTATAGAATATTCCCTGTGCCGATAACTATCAATATAAGGTTTGAGGTTGCTGGGCCCAGCTACGTAGATGTCTATGATGGGAACAACAATAGGTTCTTGCTACCAGAAGCGTTAATAAGCGCAAGTACCTCATATAATGTAAGCTGGGATGGGCTTGGAACCTTTCAACCAAGAGTGGGTAAAGGTGGTCATGTAACTGCCATAACCATGACTTTCCAACTGCCGATTGAGCAAGTTATCCAAGGGCCTGTATTTTTGGCAGGCAGCATCCATACCGCAAAGGTGAGCATATTAGTATCGCCAGGAGGAATGTCATGTGCCGCCGAGGTGTTTCTGAGTACCGATGGAGGTGCTACAAAAGCAGTAACGAGTGGCCCCATCAGTTTTGTTTCCACTGGAGCTAATCAGAATATCCTTTTGCCGGTAACCATGCCCTCAGCAGGAGGAAATTACTATACTGTTCATGCCGGTATATCTATCGAAGGCTCACTCCTGGCAGAGTTTCAGGTAACGGAGGAGGTCATTGTACCGCTCGTAGGGCCACCGACAATTATCTGGTAAAGGAGAAAGCGATGGCAGACAAAGCAGGCGTAGTAATAGGATTGCTGATTATAAGCGGAATAATTGGAATATTCCTGATTGCACGTAAGGAGCCAACCTTATTACCAGGTAGAACTGCTATCGTAATAAATTGGCAATAGAAAGGCGGTAGGATTATGAAAAGAGCACTGATGCTAATGGCAGACCCTGTATTTGTGGCAGGAAGTACGCACACGGCAACAGCCAGTCTGATAGTGTCACCAGCAGGCCTGGCGTGCACGGCAGAGCTGTGGCTGACCAAGGATGGTGGGGCCACAAAGGCGGCCTCAAGCGGTCAGGTGCCCTTCACCTCCGCTGGTGTCACACAGTCTATTGTGTTGCCGGTGACAATGCCACCCGGTGTTGGTTTCTCCTATGCCGTACTTCTGGATATAGAGTCCGGTGGCGAAATACTAGGAGCATATCAGGCCACTGAGAACGTAGTGATACCATTCATAAGCACACCAGTGATTACGTGGCAGTAAAATCAGACCCGGGAGATACAAAATGGCAGAATATCGCTTCCCACTCGAACTTCAGGGCAGCCCATTTGTGATCAACATGAATTACGGTCCGGTATATGACCATTCTGCGGTTTACATCTACCGCATACTTCCCCTGCCTATAACCATGAAGCTCTCTTTCATCGCTACAGGTCTAAGCTACGTCGAGGTTTTTGACGCTGACGGCCAACGCTTTCTGCTAGGCGAGAAGCTTGAGATAAACAGCAGTATAGAGTTTTCAATCGACTGGGATGGCGTTGGTGTCTTCGAGCCGAGAGTGTGGAAAGATAGCCAGGTCACAGCTATCACACTTTCTTTCGCCCTGCCCGGGACCGAAGTCATCCCAGACATAAAACCCAAGTTCAATGCAGCTCCATATGTTCTGGGAGGCGGTGCGGTTTTCGGGGTCAGCATGGCAGCAACGAGATTTCTAACAAGGAGAGGCAAATGATAGACATAAAGTCCGCACTCTCTTTTCTCGACAATTTATGGAGCGATGAGCTGGGGGCTTTCCAGGAAGCCATCGGGCTCCCGAAGTGGTGGCAGCTTGACAACTATGTAGCATGGCTCGTGATGAGGAAGTATAACCCAGAAAGAGCAAGAATAATGGAGCAGGGATTCATAAAGGACTACATCTGTATCAGGTGGTGTATCCTTAATGGAGATACCGTCAATTTCGTTCAAGGCTATACCGCGCTTCCTGACTACATGAGGTATGCAGACTTGGTCGCGCTTGAGTTCATTTACCTTAATCAAACTGGACAGGCTGGTGCCGGGGTGCATTTAGGCGCACTCTCCAAGATGTACGGGCTGCATCACGAGGGGCACATCTACGATATGGCAACACCTAAAGAGGGATATACGCCATACAAGCTAAACCTCTTTTGCATGTGCCTGGTGAAATATAACTGGATGGAATTAGCTGGCCGGATGCTGGAAACAGTATCTCAAGTCTTCCAGGTGACCGAGGGAGCCGAGCTAGGGGGAATACTAACCGAGTGGATACCGCCAGAGTGGGAAGATAGATACCCTACTCTTCTGAGGCTTGCTAACTGCGAGACAACGAGCCTGGCCATACTAGCCCAGGACGCGTACAATTCGAAGAGATCGAAAGACAACCTTATGTATGGTGCCGGCATCGCTTTGGGCGCTGCAGGGGCAATTATACACGCGTAGGCCATGATGAAGGTAGTTAAAATGCTCCTGGGGGCGTTCCTCGAGGCGATAGGCCAGATAGTGGGGCTTCTGCTATTTGTGATTATGGCTGCCGAAGCTATAATGCTGATCAGTGCCATAATCCTTTTTGTCTTTCTCTGGGATAAGGCAATAAGGCTGAAGCGGGTGCTGAAGCGGGTACAGACCTCAGAAGGAACCGGATAGGGGGTATTAGATGTCTAAAGAAGAGCATACCGATAATGGAATCTTTGAACGTATGGTAGATGAATCTATCAAGAAGGTTTCAAGTGAAGGTAAGGCATCCGATGTGAAGGACATAGTTCTAGTGGCGTTTGGTATGGCGACCAGAAATATGAGTGAGAAACTCGACGCCTTGGGTAGCAATATCATAGGTAAATTGGACTCGCTACGCAGGCCCATGTACTTTGTTGGTGTGGGCTTACTTTCAATTGGGCTTGGCTGGATAGTCGATACGATTGTAAATCGAGTAGTACACTGATAAAACGAAGACAAGCGGGTAGAGAATGATTAAGCAGCTGCTGCTGGGGCTGTTCGTGTGGCAAGCAGGCGTGCAGGCCAAGATGGGGTACGATAGCGCGAGCACGTACAAACGTGCAGTCAGGGTAGCTGCTGAGAGCGGTAAGCCAATACTCGTAGTCGGCGGGCCCTACGGCGCAGGGATCTCGGGAAGGGTGTTTGGCTTCAAAGCGCATGGTTGCGGAGACATATGCTTAGACATAGACCCGGTCTCGTGCCACGGCTGCCCATATACATACGGCGACATCAGAGAAATACCGTTCCCGGATGGCTACTTCGGGTCTGCATTTGCCAGCCATGTTCTCGAACACTTAGCTACCGTAGATGACGCATACAAGGCGTGTGAAGAGCTATATAGGGTTGCAAACAACGTGTTCATCTGCGCGCCGGGCAAGGACTCGATATACGCACGGCTAATAAGCGACCATCATCTGTGGATTAGGCAAGTTGGGGATACTGTACAGATAGAGCCAATGAGGTAAGGAGGTTAGCGATGGATGGAACGGGACAGCCTGATCGTATTGATGAAGGTCTAATGCAAAGAGCGATCGCCAGCGACCGCGATATGAAATTGACTTCGGAAGAGAAGTTATACGAAGCCTTGTCCAGAGGCGGCTTCAAAACTGAGAAGAAGGGCGAGGCCACAAAGGAGGGGACTATGACAGAACCACATTTTGATCAAGCGGTCAGAAGATATAGAGATGAACTGAAGTCTGACAGGTTGCATGCGACCAATGATGACGGTCAGTTAGTCTTAGAGAAGGCAAGCGAGTGCGATCTATCAGGCATGCTTGATTTTTATGCCAAGTTCATAAAAAATGCAAATCTCATAAGTGAGGGACTTGAACATCTCGAGCCGAATGAGAAAAGTGCCAGAGCCAAAGCTCAAGTGAGCGAAATCATAAATGCGCTTGACATGGATATCATTGAGGCGCTACAGAATAATTGCGGCTGTGGGGAGAAGAGATAACTGCTATCTGCTTTGCGCCTCGAGTAGCTTCCGTTCTATGTCAGTCATCGAGGTAACAGTATCTCCTATAGGCTTATAAAGGCTTTCTATTGCACAGAGTATCATGGCTTCATGAGTTCCTTCACAAACAGGCGCCCTTCGGCAATGCTTACATTTGTCCTCTGCGTATTTCTCAAAAGGAAAGAACATTTCAACCTCCCTACTTCTCATGAAATTTCGCCCATGCTTCTTGCTGAAGCAGAGCGCTCTCTTCGGGATCATCACCTGGCTCAAAGTATGCACAGTCGCCGTCGACAACGTAATGGTTGGGCACAGGATAATAAAACGCACCGACCACAACACCTCCGAACGGTTCCTGGGCTGCCACCTGCCAAAGTGTAGGATGAGGCCAGTAGCGTTCGAACTCCTTTGTTACCGGATGCTCTACCACCCAAAGCCGTCCCAGCAAGGGCGAAGCGCGGCGGGCGTCTTTCAGAGCTGCCTCAGCCGTAGGATGATAGCACCGCCCTATCCAGCCCGCTGCCGGCAGGCACTCGATAGTGCAGGTCTTTGCATCATCCATAGTGCTGAGAAAGCCGAAACTGAGTTGACGCTCAAGCATTTTATTCACACTGATTACAGGCTGCTTTCTATGGTGAGCTCAAGGTAATTGACAACATCATCGAGAAGACGAGAAAGCACAATGTACTCTGCAACCCGGGCCGACAGTATCTTTTTGACCTCGAGTGCTTTGGCGCGGACCTGCTCCGGAGGCGTATTGTCCACTATAAGTTTCATCACCTCGAGTAGCAGCGCATTCGGAGTAAGCTTACGCAGGACAGCCATCATGTCAGCTAAACTATTTACTGGCTCCTGAGGGGCGCCCACTGGACCAACTGCGGCAGCCGGTGCCCGGCGCTTATGCGACTTCTTCACTCTATCGGGCCGCTCCCGGTTCAGTATCCCACAGATCCCCGCGGACGTTAGCTCAAGGTTATTTTGCGACTTAAGAGCAGCGATGATCTCTACTTGAGGGGTGCCGGCGTCAAAGAGTTCCAGGATTCGACGCACAATTCGCTTGGGTGTTCTGTGCTTTCGCACCCCGTGCTGCCGTAGAATATGAAGGTGCAGGGCCCGCGGGTCACACTCATAAGGCCCGCCATCAGGACCCAGTGTGCAACCTGAATACGTGCATTTCACCTTCTTTAGAGTACTGTCCGGGTAATGACGGCGCTGCTTCTTCTCCTTCTTGCTCTTTGTCTTGAGCTCGACGCCAGCCAGCTCTGCCTTGGCCAGCTCCTCGACAGTACCCTCGTAGCTATCAGGCTGCTGGGCAGCACGTACCCTTGCCTCATCCAGGTCAAGCCCTGCCAGGTCGGACGGGGGTTTATCTCCCATATCACTGCCTCCCTCTATCGGGTCTTTATCAGAGTGATGTCTAGCGCGCCAGGAAAACTCTTCGATATCCGCAATCCCTGGGAAATCTTTCTCTGAACCACAATGCTTACAGACGCCGTGGTTGAGTTGATCTATAAGCCAGTGATGAGTACAGTCATCAACTGGCGCCCTAGCTGGCATTCCACGCCTCACGAAGCGTCTTCGTGCGTACCTCGGTGAAGCCCTGCAGGATCTCGATGAGCTTCTTTGTCTTGGCTAGCCGCGGCTCCGAGAGATGGTGCCCGTGGTTGTCATATCCGAGATAAACATACTCAGGCCGGATCCCCATTATCATCGGCGCCAGTGTCCAAAGGTCGAAGTCCATAATAGGCTCAATACACGCTATCGTCTTTACCTCTGGATGCTGGCGTTTGATCTCCCACATATAAAGAGCACGCTGCATTGGATGCGGCGCCAGGCTGTAAGGTTTCTTTGCTGGAGGATAGCGGTCCGTCTCTATCGTCGCTCCCAGCACCACATTCGGCGGCATGATGCACATAAATTCAGCGTAGCGGCCGGGGTTCTTAGTCAGCATAAGAAACGTAGCGCTGGGGGACTCCCACACTACGCGCAGGACATCTTCGATAACCTTCCACGGCGTGCCCTGGGCCCACAGATCTCCCTGGTTGCAGCAGAAGACAAGCCCCTTCTTGAATCGCTTCTTGAGCTCCTTCTCCACCAGGACAGGCTTTGAGAAGTCCTGGTATTGCGGCAGGTGCTTCAGCCTGGTTTCAGCCAAGCCCCGAGCTGAACAATAGACACAGGCATGGGGGCAGCCGACATATGAATTCCACGTTTTACTAACTTCCGGGAACATCAGCTTGTGTTCGCTCATCCTCTCCTCCTTCATCTTCGCTGGTATGCGCTGGTATTTCTCTGAAATTAAATATCCACGGGTCCACCGGCCGCGGCTGCAGGCGTTTCACCGCAGCCCTCGCCATTTCCTCTGTTGTGGGAGTAAGAGCATAGATCGCGGCTCCACCGTAATACTTAGTAAATCCCAGAATGCCATCAACTGTTGGCACGTCCAAACGAAGGAAAGTGGTGCCGGCAATGATTTCCTCACTGGCCATGCCGGCCAACATCTGGCGCCCGAATAGCTCTATGATCACCCAGCCCGAGTATCCTTTATCTTCCATCGTCTACTCCTTCAGTAGTAATAGATTAGAAAACACGTCCACAATGAGGACACTTTTTACCCTTATCATAAAAACTACAATTACTCATGTTCGCACCCTCAAAGGCAATAAATACGTTCTTCTCGCAAGCGCAGGCGCCTTTATAGTTTTTGCAATCACCACACACAAGCCAATTATTCCCGGGCATGTAATGAGATTGTCTTAATATCTCTTCCTCAATAGAACTCACAGCCCACCTCCGTTAGTAGTAATATAGTAGTCAGGGTGCACAATCGTTGTCTGTATCAATTAAAGGCGATACGGATTCAAATTCTTTCTGTCTCTTGTCAGCAGCCTCTACCGCCTGCTTGAGTCTATGTGGACACCACTTGGGAGCTTTCATAGGGGGATTAGCACGTCCTCGCGAAAAGTCCTTTTTGATAGCCACAACGTCTTCACCATAGCACCTATAGCTTCTCCCTTCGGGAGATACCATAGGTTCACAATCAATGCAGGTTCTGCAATTAGTACCGCCCTTGTTATTTCCCATTGGCATAACGGCCTCCTTTAACTTTCGATTACTATCAGTGCACTACTTCGTCTGGGACGTTGAAGATCTTGCGCTGGCCTTTGTAGGGGATGGGCTTATCGTAGGCTTGGGCGTTGGCCAGCACGAAGCCGTATGGTCCGAAAAACCAGAGGCTGTCATGATGATCAACGCAGTCTACGATATCCACCTCACCGATGAGGGCGCCAAAATACCCGATAAGATTACCATAGAAGAAGTCATGCTTAAGCGGCACTCGAATCCCCAACCTGTTATCATTATCGACCAGCCAGCGATAGTGCTTATCGTTCCAACTAAGCGCCGCATGGATGATAATTCTGCCCCGGTATGACGTGGGCCAGGTTCTATTCTCGATTGGCTTGCCGTTGAACACAGCCCATGCCATCGGTTCACTCAGGCTGATTGCTTTCATTCTTTTACCTCCTGCAGAATCCTTGCTATTTCATCGTAATCGTGAGGATACCAAAGATAGACTTCTTCTCCGATCGCTTTGAGCGTATCCAGCCAGTGCTGTTGCGCCGGCGTGGGTTCGTCTCCTTCTTTCTTCAGCTCGGCCCAGATCCTCCGTTTGTCCTTCACCCGCAGCGCCACGCGGTCGGGGAAACCCGCGGGAGAGTTAATAGAAATCCATGTTTTATAAACAGGGTCATAGCCAAAAAGCTCGAAGAGCTGGTCAACCTGCTTCTCAAACTCCTTATGGCTCATTTTCCCTTTGTACTCCTCGAGCGTTAGCTGATCACGACGCCGTCTCTTCCTTGGCATTTAGTAAGACTCCAAAAGGGGCCTGGGCAGCGGCTTGCAGATCTCAGCCATCAGTCCCTTTGCCTGGGCCCGCCTGGCGATCGCCAGCAGTATTTCTCTTTCATGTTTCGGATTCGCCTCACAGAAGACAGCTTTTTTGACCTGGCGCGCCCGGCTGGGATAAGCATAGACAAGTCCCCAGGGCGCCGGCACCTCTTCGGCCTTGATCAGCCCTGCAGGGCATAGATAGAAACGGAAGTTCCCCATGCCTCGCTGGAGCTCACGCCGGAATACTTTCTTTGCATCAGCGAAAAAGTCAGATCGGGAAATTTTGCATTCAACTAACACTGAGTGCCGGTTGGTGAAGCCCAGGGCATCCGGGATCTCATCAGTAGACCAGGTACCGAGCTCAGTTATGACTACAGAGCACCGGCGCGCTGACAGCAGCCAGCTCCTGGATCTTTCAACCAAAGCGTCATGTGTAAAATCATGATCAAGCATCGGCTCTCTTATTCCCTCATCAGTTTCTGTATTGCTGACTTGGCATTCCATAGCCAGCCCTCTTCATCCCACCAGTCTTTGCCCTCTCCGGAAGGTATCATGCAATCCTTAACCACTTTGACAAACACTTCAGGATCTGGGCGCGCCATGGTCTCCTTCGAATCAGCTCTTCTTATTCTGGTGATCAGCGCTTCGATGAGTTTTGAAACATGCTCCTTGGGTATAATGAAGTGGGCATTAACTTCCTGCCGGCAGCCAAGCCCCTGTAGACAATCCTTGCATTGCTGGGGCTTGTTGTAGGGCTCGAGGGTCATCATGGCCAGCATATACCCGTCATCCTCCGGGTCTTCCTGGATGTCATGATAGAAGTCGTGAGCCAGGAGGATGTCCCTAATGTCTTTTCTGAGCCGTGCCATTGCCTGCACCTCCCTCTATGCCACTGCTGCCCTACCCAAGGTATCGGGTTCTCTCCTATAGACGCCCAGATTTTAATTCTGGGGGCTTGCACGCTCAGCCCCGGCCAGCTCCTCGCACTTTTCGAATACCTCAGACAAAGACGGCCAGTAGTAAGCAGGCCAGGCGTATAAGATTTGAGATTGTTTGTCCCGCAGGCGGACGGTTAGTACCAGCTCGTCACTATAGACCGGATGTCGGTCTTTTTCGGCCTCAAGCGTCCAGCCCTTGTCGCCCGCCCACGCCGGCAAAAAACCGGTAAGATATGGAGAAGGCTCGTGTTGACATAATTGTACGTTGTGAGTTGTCATATTTGAGTTCTCAGCCGGCTATGATGATCTCGAGGCCCCAGGCCAGGCAGCGCTGCGGCAGGAAAGGCCGCATGGGGCAGACCAGGCAGGCGAACTTCGGCCTGTCCCCGGGAGAGGGAGAATAAAGGCACCAGCAGTACCCGGCTTTCTCTAGCTCGGCCTCTAACCCCTGGATCTTCTCTTTGCCCTCATCCCAGCCCTTGAGATATCTATCTTTCCCGGATCCCTCCGGGAGCGCCATGATCAGTCGCCAGCGCTCCCATAGCTTAATCTGCCCATCCTTTATGCGTAGCACCAGGGCGAAGCATGCCTGCCGGACCCGCGCCTCTGCGTCCAGCGGAGACTCACCTAAACCCATCTGAGATGCAGCTTTTGCCATGAGGTGCCCCCTTTTTTTGTGTCAGGTGTGTCAGGTTAAACATCAGACATTGTCACAATTGATGTGCCGCTAGCACCGACGTCACTTACATCCATTAGCCCATTGTGTCATGTGTGCCATGTTTTGATTAGTAACGGCCACATACTTAGCGGCAAGGCTGTGTCATGTTGTTTTCTGAAAATCGAGACTGTGTGTCAGGTGTGCCTAGTACCTAACCCTTCGCACATATTTAATATTTAAAATTAAAAAGTAGGGAAAAGGTAGAACACCCTGACACACACGACACACCTGACACACCACGCCCTCCTAATTTTTAGCTCCCCACGGTGCCACCCCAGGAGCTAATAACCGCGCCCTTGTCCCTCAAGTACCCCCAGCCCCCGCAGGGGGCAAAGGGATGCATTGCCTTCAGCTGAAATAACATACTGTCTCCGAGGTCAAGCCACGTTGGTTTAGAAGTGTATGCAATATGATTTCGGGGATAGTACCATCGAAAAGTCTGATAGTTGCCCTTCTGCCGTATATTCAGGTGGTGACCAATCATCACCTTGGCAACGTCAAATACCCAGGCCATTCTTCCGTAGAATTCCTCCCGCTCTTTCATTTCCTCCACGCTTATCGAGCTTGCCTGCAGTTCTATGATGGTTTTGTTCCGGGCGATGATATCTGCTACATGGCGCTTCCTATCTTTGAGAATAGAAACCTCAACAGATTCAGGAGGAAAGTATGATTTCCATAACAGGTGCCAATCTGTCTCACCCTCGGACCAACTATCGCAGTCAATAGACGGCAGGTGGGCCCAGTGCCAGATATTTATTGCACCGCACTTGGCTAAAACCTCACTACCACAATTGGGGCAAGAAGCCCGTTCGTGGGGCTGAGCGCGAACCTTGATGCCATCCATTAGGGCATATAACATGCTAGAACTCTATCTCCGCAGTGGTCTCTTCTCCCTCCCCATCATCCCCCTCCCCCGTTTCTGGCTCAGAACTAGCCTCGGCTTCTACCGCCAATGTAATGCCCTGCCAGCCGTGTGTGATGGTTCCCATAACACGATGCCGCTCTGATCTCACGTCATCTATCTCAGCACAATTTTTCAAAGCGCGGCCGAACGATTCCTTTTTAAGGACAGGCAGCTTTTTTCTAATACAAAACGCTTTAAATGCTTTATAAAGAGCCTCTTTAGCAATCCAGTATTCGGTGCCGGTTAAGCAGCAATCACCGACGAAGGCATATATTGGGTCGCTGGCTCCGAAATAGTGTTCGGCTGTCTGCTCTGCTGTTGGCTGGTGACAGAAGTTTCCATTCTGCCAGATGCGATTTAATCCAGCCAGTGCAAGGTTGAATACTCCCGAAAGTTCTTCTGGGGTAGTGAGTTTTTCAAGAAGATTCTTATCAGCCTTGCCGCCAACAAATTCATGTGGGAACTCAAGAAGAATCCAGCGGCGCCAGAAAGCAAAGGAGTCCTCGTTCATGATACGCGGCGGTCGGTTTGCGGAGAAAATGAGCTTGGCTCTATTGGTAAAATCAAAAGGGTTATAGTATTTCTTCTCGGCATTTATGGTGTCCTGCCCCGTGAGCATTCGAAAAAGACCTGCGTTTTGCAGGACTGTGCTCGGCAGATCTGCATAGAGGTTAGCGAGCTTTCCCCAAAGCTGAGCTGCCCCGAAGCGCTGGGTGATGAACATTTGCAGTGATACAGTAGCGCAATTTTTTCTTCCCAGGAAAGCCCTTAATAACTCAATCAGGGTTGTCTTCCCGTTGGCTCCGGATCCTAAGAACAGAAAGGCCTTATGCACACGATAGGTTGGGTCCAGGCAGAACCCGAAGAGTTCTTCCATAAGCGGGACAGATTCCTCTCCCAAAATCTCTCGCCAGAACTGTGGAATACGCTGTGTGACCGCCGCGGAGTTATAAGTCAGTGGAATCCTCGTCACCGAGGGATAGTCTGGAGTATGAGGCTTCAGCTCCTTTGTTCGGATATCGAAGAGGCCATTATTCAGGTTCAGTATATATGGATCCTTATCGAACTCATCTCTGCTCATATAGTTTTTGATCTTGATGTAATGCTCAGTTTCGGCTGTTCTGCTGCGAGTGGTGAGCCCCCCCAGCCGGCGCGCCACTTCCTCTTTAACCAAGCATTCTGCATAGGGTACAAAGATCCCGTCCTGATAACTGTATAGCTCCTCGGTGTCCTTGATTGTTTTGAACGTATAGTCATGCATAATTTCCTCGGCGAGCGTGGGACAATGCACGAGTACCTTTTGCTTTCCTTTTTTGGAAGTGATAATAGTAACGCTGTGAGTACGCTCTACTACGAGCTGCTGGTTGGCGAGTTTGAAAGCCAGTCCCGCTGGCGAGGTAGCATCCAGATTTTGTGCCCGGCAGGTCGACGGGCAGGAGAAGGACATGGTTTCCTGAATCTTGACGCAGGTGTAGGGGCCGGCCTTTTTCTTCCCTGTTCCGTGCAGAGCCTTCAGTGCACTATCGATGTACTGGTCGGTCTCCTTGGGGCTGTATTTCGGGTAAGGAGACGAGAGCTCGTGTATCTTCTTCGCCCCAGTGTCGCCAAAGGGCGCCAGGAGGTCTACCATGCAGAACCATTGATTGCGGCTGAGGTCCGCAGCGTCCTTGGCGCAGTGCTGCAGGAAGGCACAGGACTCCAGCGCCATTTTTACAGCCAGCGAGTTAAACTCCTCGCTGCTCTGCTCGGGAGTTTTGACAAATTTACTCTCTGTGCGCTGCCGTGGGGACTGCTCCTTGGCAGGGTGCTTCTTCAGGATTTCGTCCAGCACGAGCTCGGTTACCGCGGGTGACTGCAGGATCATAGACATCCCCCAGTCCTGGGGGATCTGTCCTTGCTCATCCAGGAAGGCCGTCCACTTGCCTGTGATACGGTGTTTGCCCCAAGGGAGCTTGACACCGCTGCCAGGGGCCTCCAGGGAGGTCTTCTGCTCCTGTTTTGGGTTTATCTCGATGAGGAAGGGCAGGTGTACCTCTTTATCCTCGAAGTCGATGAGCAGCGGCCCCATGCCCTTGTCCTTTACGATAAAAGGGAAAGGCTTTTTCTCGGCCTGGGCCCAGCGGCACCAGGTGACCAGCCAATCGCTCACCAACGCCTCGAGCATGCGCTTGGCTTTCGCTGCCGGCAGCCGGTTCTTGAAGATTACCCAGATGTGGTAACCCTTGCGGCCACTAGGCTCCACGAATCCCTGGAGTCCGTAGCCTTTGAGCCAGTTCAGGGCGAAGACTATGATCTGCTTGACCGGCTCCTCTTTGGAGTCGATATCGAGCACGGCCACCGGCGCATTGCCCTGGTCGTCGACCAGGTACGTCGATATCGTTTTCTCTCCCCGGCAGTGGGCCATGAGCTCGGGGTCGGTGAGTTCCTTTTTTATCGCTAAGTAGGGCTTCGGTGCATCAGGGAGCTGCTGCTCTGTGAAAGTGTCCCGACGCCCCACGAAAAAATCACGTAAAAGACGTGTCCGCTGCTCAACAGATGGAGCCATAGCTGCACCTCGTCTATATATCTAATACTTCGCTAACAGGCTGTTGCTTTGTCTCTGCGCTCGAGGCCGGAGGCTTATCTTCAGTTGGCGACTGCCCCAGGCTCTCTTCTACATGATGCGCGGTGAACTCTTTGACGTTCGCGAGGCTCTGCTGGTACTTCTTGAGGCGCTCATACACGCTTTTGATCATGGGCATGGTTGCCCATGGAGGAGGGGTGTCGGTAAGATCAGACTTGGGGATCTTAACCTGTGGATTCGCCTGACGGAAGCCTCCCCTCATCATCACATCGGTAACCGCGGTTGCCGTCTGCAGGTCCCGCAGCTTCTTCCAGGCTTCTATCAGCTCCGGTGTGCAGAGAGGCGCATTGGAGGGGAGCTGTGGAGTTGCCTTAGTTTTGCGTTTTGTCGGTTTGCCACCAGGAGGAGGCGGCGCTGTAGGGCCGGGGGTAGGCGCGCCAGGCGCAGCGCTTGTGCCAGGCGCAGCGGGTTTAACCGTACTGCCCTCTATAACATTGGGCGGGAATAAATCATCCGGAGGCTCGTTCTCATCCGGTGCTTCCCCCTCCATCAGCAGATTGGTGACCGCAGCGCCTTGTAGGAGGTCCATAGGCCTGATATCGTCCTTGTTATAGACCAGACAGTCGATCATCTGCTTCCCGTCAGGCGTCTGCCGCTCCTCTTTCATCAGAGACATCTTGAGCGGAATCATGGCAGAACGTCCACGTGTCAGGCGGTTCAGCAGGAAGAGGATAGAGTTCGTGTTTATTATCGAATTGCGGTTACTGGTATCGAGCTGATAGACGCCCAGGCCGGGCACCTCGGGCAGCACGATCATCAAGGTCATCACCCGCTTGCAGTTTTTCTGTGTGAACTCCGGGCAGTCCTCACCCTCGCACTGCATCTCTTTATATTCCCACTCCACAGTGTTGCGGTCGGCAAGCGTCCCGGTAGCCTTGTCGATCTTGGCATGGGTGGTCTTGCCATCGCCCTTGCAGACCAGGCCGTAGGTGCGGCGGTAGCACTTGAAATACTGGGGAGCGACGACCTCGGCGTTGCTCGAGGGAAACATGATCGGCAGCATTCTGGGCTTGTCCCCGTAGAGCTTCTGCACATTCTCCGGGCACACGAGCCAGTCAACCCTTCTCGGGTAGTCTGATTCCTTGCCCTGCACCTTGATCCCCAGCCTTATTTTACCCAGGCGCGGCAGACGCACGATATCGGATAAACCTTCAATTGGGCACATTGCTGACCTCCATTTGATAATAAAATTACCGCTGTTTTACCAATTGGTGTTAAGAACTCTCGCCCTGTGGATATCCGATCAGTGCAACCTTATAAACAATCCTTTTAGGCTTCTTCTCTAGGGGGATCCCGAAATGCAAAACCGTGCTGAACACATTTACCCCCATGGCCTCGGGGATGAGTGTATAAATGACCTCAGGATGCTTTTGAGCGAATTCTTCGCACAGCGTTTTTAGAAAGGAATGAACTGAACCCTGCCAGTAGAGCGGATTCCGGAGCTGGAGCTCTGACCATCCCGGATAAAGCTTAGCCAGCCTGTCCATGTGGGCGCCCAAGTCATAGGCCGCGACCATAAGCCAGGTGACTTTCTCCAGGTTCAGAAAATTGGTCACCAGCGGCGCCTGGGGCGGGCAAATAGCTCGCCGGCCATAGTTGGGGCAACCTTTGGGATGATCGTGATATGGCAATTTGCACCATTCCCGGGCCTGCATATCAATGACCACTTTGCCTGTGCACGGCAACAACTTCCCCTGCATCTTGGCGCCCAATATTACTTGCCTCCATTAGAACACTGAGGGCAGGTAACCATATGATCAGGTAAGAGGAAAACTAGCACCTGATCAGGAGTTGAACCTTTAAGGCTGCATACAGTACCGAAATTGTTTGAGCCGCAGTGAAGAACGCGGTGAACGGTGCCGCCGATGTTGGCGCACTGATACAAAGGATCGTCGGGGTGTGCCTGTCTCCATTTACCGAGCTCAATTAGATTCATGCTTATCCTCCTGCCTTGGATTTCTCAATGCCTCGAGCATATCAACAAACATCTGAGCACGATGCGAGATCAGGGAACCCTGAAAGCCCAAGAGAATACGAATCCAACCATTCTTTTCTGGCCGGTACTGGCCACCAAGAAGGTCAGTTTGATAGGTTGCCGGATGTAATCCGAATTTCTTCGGTTCGCCTGGCTGCTCAGCCATTTTCATGCTCCCTTGTTCCCACGGGTAGTAGATTGCGCTCTGTTATGGCTTGGAAAAAGGTCTGACCGCTAGGGGTTAAAAGATGCGCTAAGAAGATCTCACCTATCTCAGCCTGTTCGGTTTCCAGCATCGCCATTTGCACTTCTAGCCAGTCTTTGGCGATCCGCCATGCTATGCGCACCGCTTGGGGCCGCTCAGTATATCTCCGGGTTACTTTGCCAGACAGATATCGCTTATGGAGGATTTTCATTATGGCTTCAATCTTAATCGGTATCCTTATCTCCAGCTCACCATGGGAAGAATCCACCCTGAACGATAAGGCTGCTATCTGACTCTCGCCGTCATATTCCTTGAGTACGGTCTTAGCTCCATGGCTTGCCAAGATAGCCTCAATCTCGCCCACGGTCTTAACTGCTTCTATGGTTGTGGTGTAGTTTAAGATTGCCTTCCGCACTGTGCACCTTCCTTTTTACTTCTGCCCGTCCAGCCAACGGCGAACTAGAGAGGCATATTTAGCTGGGAGGTCGGCGATCCTGAAGCGTCTATCTTCACGAGGACCGATACGAATGCAGGGAAGTATCCCGCGGTCGGCCCACTGCCTAACGGTATTAACATGGATGCCGAGAGCTTGGGCTAATACAATTGGTGTCACCAGGGATTCCCCTAGTCTCCACTTTGGTTTCCCGACGGGCTTCGGCTTCACCGGCCTTTTCAGAACCTCGGACACATATTGCCTGGAGATACCTAGCACCTCGGCGATTTTGGAATTCAATAGCCCCCGTTTGTGGAGTGCCCGTATTAGCGTTCTCGTCCCGTGCATATCTCACCCCTAAGACGTTTATAAAAGCGACCTGAAAGCGTCCAGCAGCTCCATGGGAAACATAAGATCTCTTTCAGAGCATGGGCAGTAGAACAAGTTCATGGAGAAGGAAGACTGCAAGACGAAGGGGATGCAATCCACCTTGACAGTTTGCATTTCATTGTTGCACCGGGGACAGATCGGTGAATATGTTCTGATAAGTTTCTGCCCTGCTGGAAGGGTCAACTGCCATTTGATAAAAGGCGGCAATTGATTGAAATTGAACACCAATTGATTCGACAAAGTTCTCTCCTTAGCTACTTCGCGAGATGCCAGCCTCGAAATTGAAGCTGAGCTGCTCGGTTGCCTGGCGCAGCAGTTGCTCCTCGATGTCCTGGAGAGGATTATGCTGTTCGTAGGCGGCCAGGCGCTCTCGCTCGTCGAGCAGGTGCCAGTAGATATTAGCCGTCACCGAAGGGGTAGCGTGTCCCAGGAGCTGCGACACGTCCTTGAGGTTCACCCCCCGGTTGAGCAGGAAACTGGCGAAATAATGCCTAAGCTGATGGGGTACTACTTTCTGTATGCCCGCCTTGGAACTCAGGTCCTCGAAACGGTGGTCGAGCGCCTCTGGCCGGTAAGTCTTTTGGGGATCCCGCCCTGGGAACAGCCACTCCGAGTTTGGGGCAGACCTCAGATATTGCTCCAGTGCGGCAACTGCCTGCTCTGCCATGGGCACTATACGCTGCTTGTTTCCTTTTCCGATTACAGTTATCCTGCGTCGCTCGAAGTCCACGTCCCTGCGGTGGGCATTGAGCAGCTCGGCACTCCTGAGTCCACAGGCTGCCAGAACGAGGATGATTGCGCGGTCCTTAACCGTTATAGTAGGCGCATTCAGCAGCTTGGCGATTTGTGCCGTCGTAGGAATATCTCTGACTCTCAGCGGTACCGGAGGCGCCTTCAGGTCGCCAACCGGATTGGAGTTTACGATTTTCTTGCGCCCAAGATACGAGAAGAAGCTATTGAGAGCGAAGATCATGTTGGCAACACCGCCAGAGCGTTGATGCTTCCCTAGCTCAATCAGGAAGGTTTCTATATCATCAGAAGTGGGGCTGGGATAAGTACGCAGTAGCATCAACACCAGGTTGCCGTAGACCTTAACCGTGCATGAGCTTTTCCCCTCTAACGTGAGTCTGGAGCCCCAGGCCTGCACGTAGCCCGTGAGGTCCTGGGGCTTTGTGTTTTCGACCACAGGGGGATCCTGAGGTGGCCGCCCGGCGAGTTTGAAGACCAGTTCGCGTACCAGCCTCTGATCGGAAGAAGATAACTTTTGGAGAGCACCATCTAGTGATCCCAGCCCCACCCCCTCGGCCTCATGCGAGCTTCGATTTGTGACTATCGGAGACGAGATATGAGGCGCACTATTCTGAGTGCTGCCGCGCGAGAAAATCAATCCCCCAATGGTCTCTGCACCTGGGGTCATTTCGTGCCATCCCTTCGGTTCTAAAGGACTTGTGTTTTCCTGCATTTAATCGCCTTCGCTCAAGTATATTACTGCGCCTGGGCTCCTCTCCTGAGTAGGTTACTTCGCCTGCGTTTATCTGATGAAATCGAGTGCGTGAGTGTATCCGATGAAGTAGATGGTAGCCATGCATGCCGCCAGTATCCCAAAGTAGAGCGCCCCGTACTTAATCCGTGTCTTCATCCCTCTACCCTCCTTTTATTGCCTCCCCCCAGGTCAAAATGTGATAACTTTTTGACCTGGGGGGTCTTCAGCCCATTGCTTCTGCTGGGCGGTCGTCCCCTCTGATCAGAGCCATCACATCAGCCTTGCGGAAGCGGCGCTGTTTCTGCGGGCCCAGGCGCACGGAGTGCAGGATACCGGTGCGGTCATATTTCCTTACCGTGTTGCCGTGGACGCGCAGGATCTCAGCAGCTTCCTTCACAGTGATTAATTGCTCTGATTCTGCGACCATGCTACTCTCCCTTCCTTAAAATCTTGCCCTCTATAGGTTCATTAAGTAGTACGTATTTTCAAGGGATGCTTTCAATTAAATCGTTCAGCCTTTCAAATAAAACTGACCTAACCCCACTTGGGTTGATAAAGAACCAAGCCTCGAATTCATTACATAAGATACGATATCCAGCAGCCTTGAGTTTGACAAGCTTATCTATATCCAGTTCTTTTTCTAGCATTTTTTCTCCTCATCGCTTTTCTCCCCTCCCTTCCTTAAAATCTTGCGACGTGTAAGAACATAGCAGGTTTGTTAAGGTATGTCAAGGGGTAATGCCTATCGTAATGGTAGCCGTATCTACGATGTCGCCCGCACATTCAATCCCATCCGGCGTATAGTACCTTCTGATATCTTCACGCTGAGGCCGCATCATGAGCCGGCTGCACGTACATTCATATATTTGATACCAGCGGTTGTTCATGACGAACTTCATCTCTTTGCCGCATAGACACTTTGGCAGCATACTATGCCTCCTTCCTGCAATAGCATTGTCCTTCCTGCCCGAAGTGCTTATGAGCCGCTCGATACCGAAGCCGATAATGCTGATACTCATAATGGTTTCAAGGGCAAGAATAATTTTATTCTGTTCGTGGATGAAAATCCCGCCGCCGATCCAGAGCAGGGTGAAATGGAAGATGAGGACCAGGCCGAAAGCGATCACTAAACAGTAAGCTATGGTCTCTTTGCCGTATAGACGTTTTAGTAGCATGCCACTGCTCCTTTCTGATGTTGAATGTATTATACGGCAAATGTCGGGTAATAATATTACTCGAGAAGGCCGGCGCGGACCTCCACGTTAAGGGAATCACATACTTTTTTGATCTTATCCTGGATAGCTTCGGCTTCTTTCAATACCTTGTCGTCCTGACCTTCCCCGACTCCCCAGAGATCGCCACAATAGCGCTCGAGTTTTACTATATCCGTTATCCTCCCTGTTGCGTTTCGCACAGCGTAGGTTGCGACTACGGTGAGAACCCTTATATTGGGCGACATCCGGCTTGGCTGTATGAGATTAGTGCAGCGCACAATCCTCCGGTGAAGCGTGGCTTCATCGCGCTTCAGGTCAGCGCAGAATTCCTCTGGAGACGTGAACTTAACTGTTGGCATCTTGCACCTCCGGCAACGTTTTTTGTTCTATGTAGGCAGTCTTCCCTTTTTCAAAGCCATTCTGCTCGAGCACGTCCTGGGCGCCATCATGTAAAGCCTGACGGTTCGCAGCGCCGGCATCTCCATGAAAGGCGCCCCCACACCAACAGTGGCAACGCTTTCCTTTAGCCGTATGGCATCTTTTATCACATTTACGAACTCTTTTCATGTTTCTTCCTCTCCTTTTTACAATATCTAACGTATCCGCACTTGCAGATCCAGAGACAAATTTCTCTGCCGTGATGCGCTTTCATAAACTTATGACAGAGATCGCAAACGCAATGATGAAGGTGACATACCCGGCAGATCGGCTTGGGCTTGTGTGTCTCGGCGTAATGGTCGGCCGCGTACTTTCTGACCTTTTCATGCACCTCTGGAATATAATAGCGGTCGTGGTTGCGCTTCCGGCACTTCGAGCACATGCGATAACCTTCCTCGTCAATCTCGCGGCCGCAATAGGGGCACATCCCCTCCTTACGCCGGCGCCTCATCAGGCGGCGCTGATAGCGGTTAGTTCTCTCTTTTGTTTTGCCCTTCTTCTGCGCACTCTTATTTTTTTCCCTGCATCTCTTGCACTGTATTTGCCCAGGGACATCACGAAATCCTCCGCACTCCGGGCAAAGGCCGCGGTCCAGCCAGTTGTAATAGCGCACCATCCTTCTATTAGCATGAGCCTTAAGATCCTTTGCAGCACGCTTCTCTCGACAGCGCTTGCAATAACGCTTTCGGCCGCGATCCCGTTGGCGAAAATGCCGGCCGCAACCTTCAGTATGGCAGAGAGTTGTTTTCATTACTCTCTAGGTACGGAGTATGCCGTCGACCTTACCGTTGATCCAGTCTAAGACCTGGACAGACGTTATTTCCCACTGATCGCCCCAGCCGGCTACAAAATTAGATTTGAATGCCTGATGGTGCCGAGATGCCAGATCCTCATCACCAGTAACGTCCAGCAAGATCGCCAGCGCCAGTTGTGCAGGTCCGCTGCCGCAGTAGCCAAATTCGAATCCAGTAGGGCTGTGATTCACTACCTTTAAGCTTTTCGCTGGAGAGAGAATGCTGCCATTTTTGGTAACAATAACCTCCCCCTCGGTATCTCTGTGTCCCTCATATATGTTCATTAGTCATCCCCTTCCTGGTTACCAAAAAACTCTGTATATTTTTGTCGGATGAACTTCGCCGAAACTCTTGATACTGTTCGCCCTGCGGGAACCTCATTAATAAAATATAGGTTCTCGTGGATTAGAGACACGTGAATTACATACAGCGGCATTCTTAGAGAAAGGGCGAGGGCTGTTTTTTCAGGAACCCAAGCCTTCAGCTTGACCGTAGCATCGACCAAAACTCTGCGGTCTTTGTAGGTGGCAATAAAATCAACGTAAAACTGGTTGCTGCTTTTCGAGAAGTCATCAATTTCTGTGAAGCCTTCTCGTGGAAGATAAGATTGTATCGCCAATAGTTCAGCTTGCCTGCCGTATGCTTTACACTTACCCGCCTCCCGGCGATAAACTGGAATCGTGCCCCAAACTTCTCTCTGGAATTTAAGCCACCTCTTTTTAACAAGCAGATGTTGGTCAGCTCTCCATTTGTTGTAACAAGTATTGTTACAAAAGCTATGGTCTCTAGGTCGACCATTTACCTTAATATCGCTTGGTTTCTTGAAAACTTTATTGCCACATTGATAACACGTGATTTCCAGCATATTGTTATCCTTTGTAGACCGTTACGGCCTCTGTTGCTACCATATTTCTCAGTCCTCCTTTCTGGCTTTCAAGGTCGTACTACATTCATTATGGTCTATTTCCATGGCTATCACCCTCAGGGAGTAGCAGAAGTTTTTCCCTACCTATAATTCTATTCCAGGCAAAGCTTACACTCCTTCTGTCTAACCCCTTATACGGTAGGCCATCAATAGACCCCACACGCACCTCAAGTATAAAACCAGCGTAGCCTTTACCGTGAAGAGGATCATGCCTGAGCAAAGGCCAGTCTCCTATTACATGAATTATCTTATGCCGATAGAGTCTGTAGTCGAAGGAAATCTGCCCATGCCTAAATCCAGTATTAGCCTCCACCCAATCATATAAAGCGTTCCTCATCTTTTCAGTAAAGGAACGATGAGCTTTCCCGTGAGCCTGGTCTCTAATCTCACCTACTGCTTGGTAGACGGGGAAAGGTTCGCCAGTCCTTTTATGTTGTTTTAGAAGATTCCTATACTCATCGCTGAGTCGGAACGGCATTACACCCCGCCATTTACCACCTGCTATGAAGATTGAACGATCTAGATGTCTTTTTCTTACCATCTAAGCGCTCTTTTCGAAGCTAAAGGTCGCACTATATTCGTTACGGCTCTTCCAGTCCGTGTACGTTACAGACCCACCCCATAAGATGAGTCTCGTTGTTCCGAATATGCGTGTCTTTATCAAAGGCGTTTTCAAAATGCTCCTTGTGCGTGATGCAGTACCAGTGCCCATTCCCCTTGTTGGCGCAGGGAGCTTTGACAATTACTTCTTGTTCCCCACCGCTAAGAATACGCACTATTGCCTTTTTGCCTTGTTTAATCGCTCTAACATCCATTTAGCACACCTCCTTCTTCTCAACCCTTCAGCATAATCAGCTCCGCACTCTGGGCCATCTTCTCGGATAGAGTTAGCTCTGTAACTTCTATTACCTTGAAGAGAACCCTGAACTTGGCCGGGATCCAGAGCTTGAGGGACTCTAGTTTTTCCTTGTTCTCGATCTTCCAGGTATCAGAAATATGAGTCATCAACCAGATCTGACCCGGCTTATCCTTGGGCTGTAGATAGCCCATAATGTTGCCACGGAATCCGAGAACCCGGATGCCCTCGTCAAGTGTTCGCTGAAGGTCGCATTTTGTCTCCACAACAACCTTTATGTCCACGTTTCACCTCCTTCCCAGGCGTGTAAGAAAATAGCAGATTTGTTAAGGTTTGTCAAGGGCTTGCTCCAATTGGCAATCTTGCCGCTCGGAACCTTTTTGCTATCTCGATTGCCCACTCCGGACACTTGCGCTCGCCAGATATGTATTCGGCATGAAAGTCCATGAAGGCTTTACGAAAACCCTCCAGTTCCTCATCACCCTGCAGCGAGAAAGGCTTTTCGCAATAGCCACAACAGAATACAGTACGTGCCTCCCCAGCCTCATCGTATCTCTCTCCATAGATCTGCACTATGGGGCTAGGTACATTTGTTGCGTAGACCTTATCATCCTTAGACAGGGGGCAAGGTATCAGGCGATTGATGCCAAATCCCTGGTCGTTTACCGCATGAACAGACACACATATTGGGTCATGGTCATCAGGTAACAACCTGGTTGACACCTTGAAAGTTATGACGTGAAACATATTGCGTTGAGCAATTTCCATCAGACCATCCCTATCTTCACCTGGATAAGGAAACCGCCAGAGTGCATCACGATACTTTAGATTGCCATCGATTTGCCCACCTATATCAAGGGCCAGGTATTGCAAAGCCTCATCGTGTCGCATGTACCGGTCATCACCAGCAGTGCCGATTTTAACCGTAACACCATTCTCTAACCTTAAATAGTCTCCCATCTTTATCACCTCCTTCCTAGAAGAATTCTAATTGCTGCTCTCTTGCCCCTACGACCTGCAGCTTTGCTTCTTCTCTCTTTTCTTTCTTGATATCCTTGAGGCGTCTCCGGGTTACTCCTCGAGCCCTGTTCCATATCCAGACGCGCAGGCGCATAAGGTCCTGCTGCTGCTGGGAGCTCAGCCCATCCCGGAGATAACGCAGCCCTCCTTCCGGTATCTTGTCTCTTCCCACATACTCGCCAAAAGCAAATTCGTATATCTCTACCCAATCGCGGTTAAAGGGATGGTCAAGGCTGGCTGTCATCAGGTAGGCGCAGACTTCCGGCCAGGTGGCCACTCCTTTTTCTCCCTTGAGATTCTGTATGAGCCGGTGCATGGTAATATCACCTTGGAGGTTATCTGGCAGGGAGTGTTCATATCCGGGCCAGACGATGATCGGATCACATAGAGCACCGACCATGTTCTCAATATCTTCTGCAACGTTAGGCGGGTGTTCCATTTACTCTCTTTCTTGGCTTCTTGAACGATGTATTTGTTTCCTCCAAAGCAACATAAGATCCATGAATACAATGGCAGTGCCCATCCAAAGTTGCTAAAAAGGCTTCCTTAACTCCAGGCGCATATTTACATCTTCGGTTAGCGGCTGCCGATACTGCGACAATCCTCTCACATCTGGGACATTTGATTAGCCACACGCCATAGAGTTGTACCGGATGGTTACCACTGAGCAGGTTTTTGCCTTTTTTAGTCATCGACAACAGCTTGCGATGATACTTATTGCGTGGGTCATCATTCAGGAAGGCCATCACCCAGCTTGCCCTGAACATCCAGCGCACCTGGCTGTGGCGGCCACCAGGCACTTTCGTCCCTCTCAGCCAGCCGCGCTTGATATACCTGGGCACATAGTCCGGGCCGACGCCCAGCATATTGGCTACTTCCTGCCTGGTAAACCAGGGGTTCTCTTCCCATTCGCGCTCAACCAATCTCTTGTAGTAAGAGTCGGGCATATCGGGCAGATAGGCGAGCCACGGGTTATCTTTCAACATCCTGGCCAGAGAGCCATCATCGATGTTCCACATCCGGGTACCGCCGCAATATGTACCTGACTTCTTAGCTTTAAGCAGCTCTTTTCTAACCCACATCATCACTGTATGAGAATCAGGAATGCCGCAGATCTCAGCAACCGATCTGGCGGTCATAATATTCATTTTGCGGTTGATCTTCACTCGCTTGGCCTTGAGCACTATGCTTACCCGGGTTCTTCCGAGCTTCTTGCAAAGCCTATTATCTGGGATGACGCCAAAATCCTCACGCAGAGTCTCAACATCTTTTTCCGTCCAGTAAGGCTCCTTAGTCCTCGTTTTCTTAAGCCGGTGTGCCATTGCTCTTACGGCATAACGAGGGACATCTACTGGCCAGCTCCACTTCTCGGTGAAATACTTCACCAGAGCTGTTATCTTTTCAGGTGACCCGTCATAATCATCGAATTTAGAGAAGTCATCTGATCGGAAGGGATATTTCTGTTTACCTCTAGGCATGTTTAGCCTCCTGAGGGATGGGGGCTGGGGTTGTTCCCCAGCCCCCGGATACACCTATGCCTGAGGGGTCACCTCAAGCGCGGCATTTTCCTCTGGCTCGGTTGTTTCTGTCTCTTCACCCTCGCCTTTGTCTTCTTCGGGATCCGTGGTTGCCTCTGCGGTCGCAGCGGGTTGCCCCTCGGTTATCGCGCTGGCTTCTGCAACGGCGGCAGCTTCGGCGGCAGCCTGAATCTGATCAGGCCACATTACCTGCATGGGCATCAGGGCGACCATGGGGAACTGACTGTGGCTGAACTGGACTGGAGCAGTGGAGCTTGTGATAGCCATGGTTACTATGCCTGACTTGCCTTGTATGTACTCCTGCAAGTAGGTAAATCTTACCGCTACTCTACCACTGCCATCAGAGGGATTCACAGGGATACTGGTCTCAACCTTCCCGTCCGTGGTCTCTATGGCGAGCTTCATCTTACCCTGTTCCCAGCTCATCCGTATTGCTCCCAGCCCGAGTTTTGTGGGCACCCGGAGCTGGCGCAGCGCCCTCTCGAGGTCAGGCCCATAGATCTGCAGCGTGCTCTTCTCACCGGTAGTTTGCATAAGCTGCTTGAAGTTAGGCGGCGTGCCCTGAATGGTTTTGGCCAGGAGACCCACAATACCAAGCCGTATTTTGATCAGAATGGGGCTTATCTCAACTTCCATGGGCCCTTTGTTGGCTACCAAGCTGATCAGACTGGCATCTCCATTGGGGGGCCTCGGACGCGGCGCCTTTTGCCACAAATGCCCCAGGGTAGCTACTGCTTTTATCGGAATTGTGACAGTTTTAATCCCATTGTCAGGTGGCAGCGATACCAGCAAGGTCTTGAAGGCCATGCGGTATCCATCGCCGGCTGCCAGCTCCAGCTGCTCTCCCAGGAAGAGAGTGACACCGGAGAGAATGGGCTTGCTGTCATCCACCTTGTAGCAGTAATCCAGCATTGATAGCAGGTTTGGTACCACCATGTCGGCATTTACGGAATGCCTTATCATGGGCTGGATCTCTGGCAGGACAGGGAAGTTCTCTACCCTCTCAACAGGGTATGACGCTGCCCCATCAGGCCAGGTTAAGAACACCAGGCCGCTTTTCATCTCGATTTCCACGTCATCTGTGCCCGGGACGGACTTAAGGAGGCTAGATACCTGCTTCACCGGCAGCAGGTATTCACCTACAGCCTCGGGCATGTCAACCATGACCGCCATATCCAGGTCGGTAGCGATCGCTTGCCCGTTCTTCAATAGGACGTTGCGCAGGATAGGCCAGGTGGTCGTTTCCGTAGTATTCCCCTTTGCCTTTCTGCCACCTCTGCCCTTGCCTTTGGTGGCAGTTTCAACCTTCGTCACTTTGGGCTTGGCCAGACCTTCTAAGAGGTCCAGGGCACTTCTGAGTTTTTGGATCTGTATTTTCATCGTGTCTCACCTCCTTCCCCAGGCATATTTGCTTGACTGCTGTGGTACCTGGCCCGCAGACAGTATTATCCGAACCAAGTAGGTTGAGCCTCCGTTGCTGCCGGCTCCTTCTTTGTCACCGACTTGGAGGCACTTACGACTGGGGTTGGCGCTGGCGGCGGTTTTATGCTGGATGCCGGCATCTTGGGCGCCTGGCTCCACTGCGTTTCCGCCTTAGCTATCAGGCCGGGCAGCTCGGCAGCGATTGCCACGATATCGCCCTCTATTGGGGTTAATATGGGGTCGCACTCAGGGCTTTGAATCCCCACCATACCGTGGCCATCTTTCAGCACAATAACTACCTTAAACTCCTTTGGCATGACTCACCTCCTCTCTGCTTTCTTTTCCTCGAAGACCAAACCTTTTACGGTCAATCCCGTCATCTTGGCTACATTCTCGGGAGTAGCCATCGTTGTCGTCAGCGTACCAACGTCCATGTCGAGGCTAAGTTGCATCCATGGACATTTACCTTCAAGTATCTTGTAGACCACCTCGAGCACCAAGGAAGCCATACACTGGTTTATCACAGGGTTTTGCTCACCTGCAGCTACATCCTGGGCACAGGCGGGCGCCGGCGGCAACTCAAGCAGGAGCTCCGGGCGCTGCGTGGTGGGCAGCGGCAGGGCGTAGCATATCTCGTGGCTAGACTCAAATGACTTCTTCATATGTGCCGTAGTGCAATTACCGATGAGC
>Ga0315276_10000879_pt1 | contig 26540 bp, 23 predicted proteins | sample YL17G05_0_MG_FD_204542 | JGI IMG/M metagenome (GOLD analysis project Ga0315276, IMG submission 204542) | Sediment microbial communities from Yellowstone Lake, YNP, Wyoming, USA - YL17G05_0 | ecosystem: Environmental > Aquatic > Freshwater > Lake > Sediment | place: USA: Wyoming | collected... | reverse complement strand
GCGCAATGGTGGTAGGCGCAATAGGTTCGCGGACAATGCGGGGGGACGAAGCGGTCGTTCGTGCTCGACATGCCGGAGCAGCCCTGCAGGCCCCGGGCCACCTACATTCTGCGCTCCACAACCCTCGGCTTTGACCTGCCCCCCGACGCTGGTGCACTCGTAGTCAGCACCCCGCCGGGTTGGCTGCGAAGCCCGATTCCAGTGTGAACCGCCCGGGACCGGCTTCGCAGGAGCCCCGTGCAGCCCCGATCTCACGCGACCCTGACTCCCGAGGCGGGGCCTCCAATCAGCGGACAGGCGAGCGAAAGTTGTACGTGACGCCGACGTTGAAGCCGATGCCGGATATGTTGTCCGCCGGCTTCGCGACCAGGCATTGCACCGTCACGGGGAAGGAGAACCGGTGGGTCGCCAGCAGTTCGAGACCGCCCGCCAACCCGAGGCCTGCGCCGCTCCGGGACTTCCACTTCCGATCACCGAACTGCTCCAACACGATCATCTCGGACACGTAGTAGACGTTCGCCTGCACGAAGGGCCGCAGCGAGGACTTCGTCGGGTAGTAGCGCAGGCCGGGACCGATGAACGAGTTCGAAAGGGTGAGTTCCGCGTCCTCGTATCCGCGCGGCTTGGAGGTTGCTTCGTCGATCTGGAGATCGACCGTGACATCGAGCTGCTCGTCCAGTGAGTAGCGGGAGCCCAACGCCACGTTGAGCGCGCCCCCGAAGTCCAGCCCCAATGCATCGAACTGGAGATCTGCGCTCGGTTGGGCCGTGGCGCCGACCGCTAGCGTCCAGTGAAGGCTCGCCAGACCGCCGGCGGCGGCGTTGCGCACGGAGGCCAGGAGGCACACGGCAGCCAGCAGCGCGCCCGCGGCAGCCTGGAGCCCGTGATTCATGCGGAACATGTCGTCCTCCTCCGTTCCAGCAAGGTCGCCCATCCATCGTGCCGCCGGCACAGCCGCGCGGCACGAGGGCTCCATCAGTTGCCGTGGCGTTGACTCACCAAGGACCCCGGGGTCCTCCGGCCATCCGGCGGGTCCCGGCGCCCGCCGGGCGCGCGGTCCATCGAGGTAGGGGATTCGCCTGCCAGACGGAGCGCTGCCAAGTCCGTCACATCGACGCGGCAAAACCACCCGCGATAGGGGTCCCCATCGATGAGCCACTCCGTCCAGCCCATGCACGTTAGCCTGCCGTCACGATACGAAGCGGTGCCGAAGCCGGAGCTATGCCTGTCCTGCCCGAATGACAGGCTCGCCAGAACCTGGCCGGTGCCGGGATCGATACTGCACACCCAGCCGTAGCCGAATACGTGCGTCGGACCGTCCTTGGGCCCAAAGAAGTGGTTGTCGCAGGTGCCGACCGCGAGCAGGGCACCGGGGGCCTCCACAACGTCGCGGAACGTTTCGTTGTTGTCGCCCTCGCCGATCACCGTCAGCCACCGCAGCGTGCCGGCCCGGGTGTAGGAGACGGCCAGCCCTGAGTACCAGGCCGCCGCATCATCCGGAGGAGGCTGCTTGCGACCGTCCTCGGCCGTGCCCACCACCACCAGGACGTCCCCCACGCGGACGAACCTTTGGAGGCTCGCGACAGAACCGGTCGGGGCGACCACTTCGTGCGACCATTCGAGCGAGGCATCCGCCAGATCCGGGAGGGTGGCCCGAATCCCACCCACCCGCTCTCCCGAGTCCTGGCTCCATACCTTCACCCCGGCGAAGAGCCCGTTCTCCCCGGGCGGGGGGGGGAAGATCGCGGCCTGGCCCAGCCACTTCCCGGGCTCCGCCTCAAGAGTCTTGCGCGCGCGGATCGACACGTGTCGATCCGGAGTCACCACGGCCCGCGCCACGAACGGGAATGCCACGCTCTGCCGACGCTCGCCACCGAAGGCGATGAACGTCGAGTCGTCCAGGCGCTGGATACCGTTCAGCCACACGTCCGATGTGTCCGAGGTCACCAGCAACTGGTCCACCAACTCGCCCGCCGGCCCCAGCAACAAGAGGTAGCCCTGCTCGCTGGCGTCATCGCCGTCGGCGTCGTGTGCCCCGGCGATCAGGTAGCAGCCGGGCGCCGCCGAGGCCGCCGTGAGCGCGCACAGGTCCCGCACAGAGAAGACGGTGGACTGCAAGATAGCCGGGTCTCCGTCGGGCCCCACCGTGCCCGCGCCCGCGCGGCTATCGAGGTAGCCGCGAAAGCCGAAGGCACCGTCCGAGCCGTCGGCCGCCTGATAGACCGTGGTGTACTTCGCCGGGTCGCCGAGCGACCGCTGGAAGACGATCCGCTCGTTCGCGTTCGGTTTGTTGTCGTTGACCATGAGCCTTAGGTTCTCGGTCATCGGCTGGATGATCTTGTCGGACCCGCAACCACTGCACAGTGTGACGAGCACGGCGAGAGCGGCGGGCGGGAGCGCGCCACGCCAGGGAACTCTCATGGGGCTCCTCCCTCATGGTGAGCGCCGTCGATCCACAACGGGGGCATGTCACCGGCGGCTTCGCTACGGAGACCCGATTCGGTGGGGACTCCGCGCAATTCGCCGAAAGCCTAGCACCGGCCGAGTCTTCAGTCACCTTCTGAGCAGGTACGTTCAAGACATCTCAACGTCGGGCGTTTCCCAGCCTTGAAGCACCCGGGCTCATGCCGCGCTGATCCGCCACAGGAAACTCGGAACCTTGAACCTGCAGTCTAGTGGACCGCGTGCCTGCTTGATTCCGTCGTCGAGCGAAGTGCGCTATCTTGCTGCCGCATGGCCCCGCAGCTTCAACCCGGTGTGGATGGTGGAGTGCCCGGTGGTCGAGGTCCACAGCTGGCAGAGCGACCTCGACTTGCTCGTGGATCTTGAACCGGGCCGCAGCCTCCTCGACCACTCCGCGCTACTTCAGGATCTTCAGGATCTTCTCGGCCGAAAGGTCGGCGTCCTGACGGAACGCTCGATCTACTGGCTGCTCCGCCGCCGGATCCTCAGGGAGGCCCGCCCGCTGTGAAGGACCCACGTATCTATCTGGCCCAGATTCTCGAGTGCCTGGACCGCGTGGGCGAATACACGAAGGGCGGAAGAGCGGAGTACGACTCCCAATCGCTTATCCGGGACGCGGTGATCCGGAACTTCGAAATCATCGGAGAGGCCTCGAAGCGAGTTCCCGAGGACTACAGGGGTCGGCATCCGGAGATCCCCTGCGTGGGTTGGCCGGTTTCCGGGACGTGCTGATTCACCAGTATGAAGGAGTGGATCACGAGACCGTCTGGAGGATCATCGAACACGAGCTCCCGGCGATCCGAGCGGCGATCCTGGAGGTTCTCCCGCCGCTCGAACAGCTCGAACGTGAACTGAACGGTGGGATGGGACCAGCCTGAGGCGCGCCGCGACTCGGGAGACAGGGCGATAAGACTGCCCCACTGGCAGAGGCCGCTCTACGCTTCGGGATCGCCCGGGGTGGCGCTGTCGTACCCCGTCGCTACTTCTGGCTGCTCTTCGCCCCCGGCCCCGCGTAATGCTCGCACAGGCGGCGCGCGGCCTCGACCACGTTCTCCTTGCGCGTCGCGAGCGAGAGCCGCACGTACTCGGGGAACGGGCCGAAGGCGGTGCCGGGCAGCACCGCGACGCCCAACTCGAGCCACTCGCGCACCAGGTCCCAGGTCGTGCGCCGCTCGAGCGCGGCCGAGACGTCGGCGAAGACGTAGAACGCCCCGGCCGGCTTCTGCGCACGGATGGCGTGCTGGCCCTCGAGCCCGGCGAACAGCGCGTCGCGGCGTGCCTGGTAGGCGCGTCGCATCGTGTCCACCGCGGTGTGCGGGCCGCGCAATGCCGCGAGCCCGGCGATCTGCACCGCGGGGAACACGCCGTAGGTGGTGAGCGCGCAGAGCGTCGGTCCCAGCACCGGGCGCAGCGCCGGCGGCGAGACCACGTAGCCGAGGCGCCAGCCGGTCATGGCGTAGGTCTTGGAGAACGAGAAGACGGTCACGGTGCGCGCGGACATGCCGGGCAGCGTGGCGATGCTCACATGCGTGGCCCTATCGAACAGGATGTTCTCGTAGGCCTCGTCGCTCACCACCCACAGGTCGTGCTCGCGCGCCACCTCGGCGACGGCCTCGAGTTGCTCGAGCGTGAGCACCGCGCCGGTCGGATTGTTGGGCGTGTTGAGGTAGATCCCGCGGGTCTCGGGCCGCAGGCTGGTGCGCAGCCGGGTCGCGAGCCCCGCGGGCGCGAGGGTGTCGTCCATGAGGTCGAGGTACGCCGGCACGGCGCGCCAGCGCGCGCCTTCGACCAGGCCGAGCATGCGCGGCAGCATCATCCAGTAGGGCGAGAGCAGCAGGATCTCATCGCCGGGCGAGAGCAGCGCCTGGAAGACCAGCGAGAGCGCGTGCGTCGCGCCCACGGTGATGACCACGTCCTCGGGATGGCAGGAGATGCCGTTCTCGAGCGAGAGCTTCTCGGCCAGTGCCACGCGCAGCGGCAGCGCGCCACCGGGATTCGCATAGTGGGTCTCACCCGCGCGCGCCGCGACCGCGAGCGCTTCGACGATGTGGGGCGGCGTGTCGAAATCGGGTTCGCCGCGCTCCAGGTGCAGGATGTGCTGCCCGTCGGCCTCGCGCACGGCCGCGGCAGCCATCACCTGGGCCAGGTCGGAAGCCGTACGGAAGACCTCGCGGTCGGCAACGAGCCGGGGCATGGGCCATTCCTCCAGGGAGAGCGCAAGCAACGGAGGGAATCTTAGCACGCGGGGGGCCCGGGGCGGCCGGGGCGCTTGTGGCCGCCGCTGGCGGCACGCGCCTTGCCTTTCCCCGGCGTCCGCTGCCGCTCGGCACCCTCCGGAGGGAACCTCCCTTGTCCAAGTTCGACCTGCGCGACATCTCGGACCGCCTGACGGGGTCGCGGGACACCGAAGCCCTGGTCTTCGAGTTCCTGGGCTATCTGCAAGCGGTACAGCCGGATTGGCGTGCCTCGCTGGCCTTCTACGAGGTCAGCCGGGACGCCCTGGTCAGCGTCTACCACCGCGCGGGCCAGCGGCTTGTTCGCCGGGACATCGACCTGCCGGTGGACGAGTTGCCGGCCCGGCTCGTGCGAAAGTTCTTTCACCCCAGTGCATTTTTCAATCATGCGGAGCGCCGCACCCTACTGGCGCACGTCTTCGGCACCTCGCCCGCCTACGAGCCAGACCCCCTCGAAGCCCCCGGACTGACCGCCCTGACCGCCACCGATTTCTGGCAGGCGTGCGTCTGCCTGCCCATGGCGGATGCCGAGGATGTGCTCGCCCTGCTGGTGATCGTGAGCGAGAAACGCGGCGCCTTCGGCGGCAAGACGGTCTCGGACCTGATCCCGGTCAAGAGCATGGCCGCGCTCGCGCTGGCCCAGCACCTCCACCGCGCCGGGCGCACGCGCTCCACCGACCCGGCCTTGCCCGCGGCCGCCGCCGAATTCCAGGACCGCATCCAGCAGTTGCACGCGCGCAGCGAGAGACTCGAGACGGAGAACCAGACCAAGGCTCTGCAACTCGAGGCGCTGACGCAGGAGATCGAGCAGCTCGACAAGAGCTCGACCCAGTATCAGCATGAGCTGGACCGCGTGAAGTCGGCGCTGTTCGCGCTCGAGGAACAGGCGGGGGCGGCGACCGGGCACCTGACCGACGCCTACTCCGAGCTGAACTCGACGCACGTCAAGGCCGCCGAGTTGCAGCGCACCGTGGGTTTCATGAAGAACGTCTTCGAGTTACTCGCGCAGGAACACGATCCGGCCGGGCTGCCCGACACGCTGGTCCACTGGCTCTGCGAGCAGTTCCAGATCGAGCGCTGCAGCATGATGCTGCTCGACGCGCAGAAGGAGACGCTCTCGATCGCCGCCCAGCGCGGCATCGACCCGGACGTGGCGGGCAAGGCGAAGGTGCGCCTGGGGCAGGGCATCGCCGGATGGGTGGCGCGCAATCGCAAGCCACTGTTCGTACGGGTACGCGACGAGGCCGGTCCGCCACCGCACACCGACCAGGATGCCTACAACTCGGATTCGTTCATCTGCGTGCCACTCACCCACAACAACCAGTTGTGCGGCGTGCTCAACCTGAGCAACAAGCGCGACGGCGAGGCCTTCGACGGTTTTGACCTGGACCGCGCGATGCTGGCGGGCTCGATCATCGCCATGTCGCTGGGCGGCCAGGCGCAGGTGCGCCGCGCGGCGACCGCGGCCTGGGCCTAACCCCGACCACCCCGGAGCAAGACCGCGGCCCGGCACCTTCCTGGCGCCGGGCCGCGTCGTTCGGGACGGCCTGAGTGGGTACGAATCCGTTCTCTAGAAGATGGCCTTCCGCCCCGCGAGCACGATGGCCTCGAGCTTCCCGATGGTCACCGTCATGCTGGTGACCCCCGGAGAGGCGACCACGACGTCGTCGAGTACCACCGCCAGATGAAGACTCTTGTGCGTGAAGAGCTCGGCCACCGCCTCGTCGCAGGCCGCCTCGGCGCTGATGACCGCGGGCCCGGCCGAGGAGAACGTGACGGGAACGTCCATGACCGGCACGGTCGCGAGCGGTGGGGTGCTCTCATCGCTCAGATACAGCTTGAGCCGGCTGGAACCCGAGCCACTGGCGACGGTCACCTGCCCGCCCAGCGAGAGCGTGACCGAACGGGCCGTGACCGCCCCGAGCCCATCGACCAGGTTGATGACCATGTCGCTCACGACGGGGACGGGCTCGGGCAGGCTGCCCTCGGGCAGGTCGCCCACGTAGGTGACCCTCTGCGAGGCATCGAGGTAGCTCAGGACGTCCACCTTGGCCACGAGGTTGTGGTTGCCGCAGCCGGCAAGGGCCAGCGCGGCCACCGCGAGTACGACGAAAGCACGCGTGCGCATGGCTCCTCCTAGTGGTAGAACGCGAGCCCGGCCCCGAGTTCCAGGCCGCGCTCGAGCGAGAGGTTGCGACTGTTGCTGGCGACGGCGAGGTCCACGCCGATGCTGCCGAAGCGCAATCCGGCGCCCACCGAGTACTGGATCAGCTGGTTCGCGTCCAGACACGTCCCGGCCCGCACGGCGAGGGTCCGGCTCAGCCGGGTCTCGGCGCCCAGGTGTGCGGTCGTGGCGAAGACGCTGCGCACCACGTCGCCTGCGACCAGGAAGCTCCCGATGTGCGTCGCGGCGTTCGCCACGGCGGTCGTCGGCACCTTGCTCGTCAGGGGCTCGTCGCGCCCGATCACCTGCTCCACGACGTCGCCCGTCCCGGAGCCGCCATCGTCATAGGCGATGGTCTCCTCCACGCGCCAGTCGAAGGTGGTGCCGATGTCGTTGACGCCCAGGCCGACCTCGGCGCCCCCGGCCATCCAGACCGCGCCCAGGTCGAGACCGCGGCCGAAGCCACCGCCATCGGGGCCGGCCTCGTAGTAGTGCCCCCGGTAGTTGATGTTCACCGGTTCGGTCCCGAGGATCTCTTCGGTCGTGACGCACGACGCCGAGTTGTCCATGCTCGCGTAGGCCAGACCACGCATCAGCTTGACGCGCGCGCCGGCGTAGAAGCCCATGCCCTTGTCGCGCGGGTCGCCCGTCTGCACCAGCGGGGCGGCCCAGCCCAGATGCACGCCCACCGCGGCCTGGCCGTAGCCATGGTTGAGCATCGTGTAGGAGGTGTTCGCGCGGAGCTCCTCGCCGTCGATCGCGCCGAGCAGCGCGTCGTTGAAGGAGATCTCGTTCTCGTAGTGGACGAGCGGCGCGACCGCGAGGAAGAAGCGCTTGACGCCGAACCCCAGCCCCGGGCCGTTGACGACCGCGGCGATCCGGCTCTCGTTCTCGGGGAAGACGTCCTTCAGGTCGCCCAGGTCCACCGAGAGATGGTCCCTGCCGATCGTCATGGTGATGTCGTTGCCGGGCGCGTCGGGCGCGCCGAGCTGCAGGTTCCAGGGCGGGTTGTAGACCAGGTTCGCCAACTCGTAGATGTTGAAGTCGGGGCTGTCGGGGTCGAGTTCGGGCGGGTCGGCCAGGAGCGGGATGAGGCCGATCGGCAGCGACAGGGTCCAGCCCGACTGCGGGGCCTTGGGAACGGCCCGGTAAGCCACGTTCGCACCCGAGCTGCCCACCCCGCCACCGGCCAGGATCACACCACCCATGGCCATGCGTCTGGCGCTGAAGGTCTGGGCGCCGGCCGACCCACCGCTCGCCACGAGGGCGAGCAGGGACAACGTCAAGATGCGGCGAAGCATGGGTTTGGACTCCTTGGAGAGGGTGATCTTGGGCCCGATTCGGAACGATGCAGCGGCCCTGAAACGCAAGGACCAGGCCACCCGGGAAGGGCGCGACCGCGGGCGGCGACCGCGGCTGCGTTGGACCGATATCGGCCGGGACTCAGTGCCGGCCGAAGTAGTCCTTCAGCGCCTGGCGGTGCGCGGCGAACGCGATCGCGCGCGGAAGCCCGGCGCGCGGGAACCATTCCGCCTCCAGGGCGTCGTCACCCGGATGCAGCCGCCCGCCCTCGCGCTCCGCGGTGTAGAGGATGAGCACGGCGCGGGCGCGCGGGTCGTCCATGCCGGCATAGACGCCGAAGAGACCGATGAGCCGGATCACCAGCCCGGTCTCCTCCTCGACCTCGCGCACCGCGCAGTGCTCCGGGGTCTCGCCGTACTCCATGAAGCCCGCCGGCAGGCACCACGCGCCCACGCGCGGCGCGTACTTGCGCTTCACCATGAGCACCTTGCCCTTACGCTCGAGGATCGCGCCCGCCGCGGGTACCGGATTGCGATATTGGACCCAGCCGCACAGCGGGCAGGTCGGGCGCACATGGCCGTGGTCGTCGAGCTTCTCGAGCGGCGTGGCACAGCGTGGGCAGTAGCGGAACGGCAGCCGTTTCGGCATGGGATGGCGACAGTACGCGTGGCTCCGCGCGGCGCGCAAGCAACAAGAAGACCCGGCCGATCTTCTGGCCGGGTCTCCCCTGCGCAACCGGGGCAGGACGTCGCGCTGCACCTTCCCGTTCGATCAGACACCCCGTCGGACACCCTCTCGATGATGCGGGTCGGATCGATCGCCCTTCCGTGTCGCGCTTGCTCTTCGACGCCGGCTATTCCTCGCCGCCGCCCCCCCGCTGTTCGTCGAGCCGCTGCCGCAGCTCTTCCAGCTGCTGCTTCAACTGGTCCAGCTCGTGTCGCAGATCGCCGCGGTCCGTTCTCCACATGACGATCCGCTTCTGGACCCCGGGGCGGTCTCCGAGCTCATCTCCGAAGACCCGGATGCGCGTTGGCTCGGTCCTCTCGAGTTCCGCCTCGATGGTGCGCGGCGCGCCGTGGCGCACGACCCGCAGCGCGACCCTGCCTTCCTTACCCCGCAGGGCACCCACAAGGTCCATCCCGTTCGCCACGGGCTCCGCGCCCGCCCGGGTGATGATGTCCCCCGCCTCGAGGCCGGCCCGCTCGGCCGGGGTGTTCTTCAGAACTTCCAGCACCAGCACGCCTTTGCCGTCCTTGAGGCCGAAATAGTCGCCCAGCTTGGGGTTCAGCGATTCGATGCGCACGCCGAGGCGTCCGCGGGGGGCGATGCCCATCACGTCTACAGTGTCCCCGGAAAGGTCGAGACCTTCGAGCCCTTCGAGTCCCTTGAGATCCCGGATGACGATCCGCTCCATGCGCCGCCGTCCATCCGGCGACGGAAGGGAATGCCAGCCCGGGGGCGCTGGCGCCTCGGGAGCTTCCGGCGCTTCTGGCATCTCCGCCCGGTACTTCACTTCGCCCGGGCGCGCGTCGAGCCACACCGAGACGATGCGGCGCTTGCCGTCGCGGAACACCTCGACCGATGCGCTCTGGCCGACGCGCGCTGTGCGAACGACACCCTGCAGCTCGGCGGGCGAATCCACCGAGCGCGAGTTGACGCGCACGATCACGTCGCCCTTGCGCAGGCCCGCCCGGGCCGCGGGACCGTCCGGGACGACGCGGTTCAGGATCACGCCGCCGTCCCCCCGGTACTCCATTCCCTCGCGCAACTCGGGCGTGAGCTCCTGCATGTACACTCCCAGCCAGGGTGTCTGCTCGACGGCGGCGCGGGCACGATCCACGCCCGCGAGGCTGGTGACGAGCAACAACCCTGCGATGAGCACGGCGTTCTTTCGCATGGCTTTCCTCCTGTGCTAGCGTCCCACGTGGGATCAGCCGGGCGACGGCCGTCACCCTGTTCGACACGGCGAGCCGTCACACAGTTCCGAGAACCCTCCCACCGCGGATTCTTGCGCATCCCAACGCAATGAAGGTCAACGATCTGTTAGAACTCGACGTCACCGATGTCGCGCTGGGCGGCAAGGCCCTGGCGCGGCACGAAGGCCGCGCCGTGTTCGTGGACCGCGGCCTGCCCGGCGACCGCGTGCGGGCGCGGGTGACGCGGGTCAAGCGCGCGTGGGCCGAGGCGCGGCTCGAGCGCGTCGAGTCGTCGACGGCGCTGCGCGTGGAGGCCGGGTGCCCGCATTTCGTCTCGGGCGTCTGCGGCGGCTGCCGCTTCCAGGACCTGCCCTACGAGGAGCAACTCGCGCTGAAGGAGCGCCAGGTGCGCGAGACCCTCGTGCACCTGGGCGGCATCCAGGAGCCGCTGGTGCGACCCATCCGCCCCGCGCCGCAGACCAGCGGCTACCGCAACAAGATGGAGTTCAGCTTCTCCCTCGCCGCCGACGGCGGCGCCGTGCTAGGCCTGCACGAGCGCGGCACCTTCGAAGGTGTCTTCGCGCTCGAGACCTGCATCCTGCCCAGCGCGCTGACGCTCGAGGTCGTGCGCCTGACGCAGCGCTTCGCGCGCGAGCGGCACTGGCGCGCCTATCACCCGCGGCGTCACGACGGAGTCGTGCGCTACCTCACCGTGCGGCACCTGCCGCTCACCGGGCAGTGCGGCGTGCACCTGGTCGCCGCGTCGGAGGAGGTGCCCGGACTCGCGGAATGGGCGCAGGCCGTGGCTGCGCTCTCGAGCGAGGTGCGCACCGTCACGCTGCTCCTCAACCGCTCGCGCTCGAACGTGGCATTCGGCGAAGAGGAGCGCGCGCTAGGCGGCGACGGCGTGATCGTCGAGCGGCTGCTCGGGCTCGAGTTCGAGGCCACCGCCAGCACCTTTCTGCAGACCAACAGCCGCCAGGCCGGGGCGCTCTACACCGCCGCCCTCGAAGCCGCAGCACTCGAGCCGCACGAGGCCGTGCTCGACCTCTATTGCGGCACCGGCACGCTCACGTTGCTCATGGCGCGGACAGCCGGCTCCGCCGTCGGCGTCGAGTCGGTGGGCGACGCGATCGAACGGGCGCGCCGCAACGCCACGCGGAACGGCATCGGCAACGTGCACTTCTTCACCGGCGAGGCGCGCCCCGTGATGCGCGAGTGGGCGCGCGGCGAGCGCCCCGCGCCGTGGCCCGCGGCGAGTGCCGCGACGCGCACGGCCGGCACGCCGGGACCGCACGTCGTGGTCGTGGACCCGCCGCGCGCCGGGCTCCACCCGCGCGTCGTCTTCCGCATCGCGGAGCTGGCGCCCGAGCGCATCGTCTACGTCTCGTGCAACCCCGCCACGCTCGCGCGCGACCTCAAGGACTTCGCCCAGTACGGCTGGCGCCTGGCCGAGGTCACCCCGTTCGACATGTTCCCGCACACCCCCCACATCGAGTGCATCGCACGGCTGGTGCGGGGGTAGGCGGGGGCGGCCGAACCGGCATGCTACGCTGCACGTGAACGCCTGGCGCGCCGTCATCGGAAGGGTCCAGGCCGCAATCCATCCGTCCACGGAGAAGGGAGCGATCGTGAAGCGGTTCATCTCGATTCTTCTGTGCCTGGTGCTGGCGGGATTGGCCGCGGGGGTCGCGCTGGCTGGCAAACTGGAGGAGTGCACCACGGCGGTCATCGCCGGTCCGGCGACGGCGGATGGAAACCCGATCCTCTGGAAGAACCGGGACACCGACTCGCTCTCGAACAAGATCATCCTGGTCCGCGAGCAACCCCACGACTACCTGGCCGTCGTGAACGCCGCGGAGACCTCCGGACGGATCGTCTGGGGAGGCCTCAACTCGGCGGGTTTCGCGATCATCAACTCCGTGGCCTACAACCTGCCACGGGAATCAGGCGAAGCGGGCGACCTCGAGGGACACGTCATGGCCGACGCCCTGAGGAGTTGCGCCACGGCGGATGACTTCGAGAACTACCTCAAGGCCAACCTCGGAGCCGGCCTCGGCGTCCAGACCAACTTCTGCGTGATCGATGCGAACGGTGGCGCGGCCATCTTCGAGACGCACAACCACGGCTACAAACGCCTGGACGCCTCCGACACGCCGGAGAAATGCCTGCTCAACACGAACTTCTCCCGCAGCGGCAAGGCCGACAAGGGCGCCGGGTATCTGCGCTTCGACCGCGAAGACGAGTTGTTCCGCGCCGTCCCGGCCGGGAAGTTCACCCACGGCTTCATCCTGCAGACCGCGGCCCGGGACCTCGGCAACTCCCTGTTGCGCCATCCCGACCGGGCGGAGTGGAAGAAGCTCCCGGCGGACCGGCCGACCTGGATCCACGCCAACTACACGATCGATCGCGGCTCCACCGCGTGTGCCGTGGTGATCCACGGTGTGAAGAAGGGAGAGGATCCACGCAACGCCACGCTCTGGGTCATCCTCGGCGAGCCGGTCTGCTCGGTCGCGATCCCGCTCTGGGTGACGGCGGGAGAAACGCCCACCGAGTTGCGCACGGGCGCGCAGGCGCCGATCTACCAGGAAGCCCTGCGGCTGCAGGAGCGGTTGCGCCCGCTCAAGGGCCGGGACCGCAGGGAGTACCTCGATCTCGGCAAGCTCGACAATCGCGCGGGGACCGGCTGGCTGCCGGGCAACCTGGAACTCGAGCGCGGGATCATCCAGGAGACCGCGCGGCTGCTCCAGCAGGGCGCCACACCCGCGCAACTCGCCGCCTTCGAGCAGGCCACCGCGGCGCGCGTCCTCGATGCGCTGCAGCGCATCCCGTGATCTGATCACTCGGGCGCGATCCGCCCGCGTCTCAGCCCAGCTTCGACTCCACGCTGCGGACCTTGTCCTCGAGCGTCTGGTCGCGGTCGGTGCGCGTGCCGACCTGGAGCGTGGTCGTGACGCGTGGCGCACCCATCTCGTGCAGCGCCTCGTGGCAGCGCCTGAGCGCGGCGAAGACCACGTCCCACTCGCCCTCGACGTTCGTGCCATTGGCGTGCAGCTGCGGGCGCAGGCCGGCCTCGCCCAGGATCCGCTCGCATGCCGCGACGTAGGCGGAGAGCGACACGCCGACGCCCAGCGGCACCACCGTGAGACCTGCCAGGACCTTCATGACTTCTCCACGACGAACGGCACGCCCTGACCGGCAACGCCGACCGGGCGCGCGCTCATCGAAAGACGCTACCGCAGCCGCACCAGCCGCTGCGAGAACACGCGACCCTCGGCCGATAGCCGCACGAAGTAAAGCCCCGCGGGGGCGGAGCCCCGTTCGGTGTTCCCGTCCCACATCGCCGTGTGACGGCCTGCGGGGAACACCCCGTCCGCCAGCACCGCGACCTCGCGGCCCTGCAGGTCGAGGACGCTGAGCCGCGCGCGGGCCTCGCGCGGAAGGGCGAAGCCGATCCGCCCCGTGCCCCGCATCGGGCTGGGCCGCGCCGGCTCGAGCGCCAGCGCCGCGACCTGCCCGTCCCCGACGCCCGCGGACGCCTCGAACGTCGCCGTCACCGACTTGTTCGCGTACATCGTCAGCGTGACCGGGTTCGCGCTGCCCGTCGTATCACCACTCCATCCGGAGAAGGAGTAACCGGCCTCCGGCAGCGCCTGCAGGGTCACCGTGCTGCCGTGCTGGTACCCGGCCAGGTCCGGCGTCCTGTCCACCGAACCGCTCCCCGCCACCGTCACACCCAGAGTGTAGGTCCGCACGTCGCCGGTCAGGTCGAGGATGATGTTCCCGCCCACTTCCTGGATGTTCGTGGCCGCGACCAGGCCGGCACAGGCGTTGGTCGTGTAGTAGGAGCTGGTGTTCGGCACCGTCGCGGGCGTGAACGACGTTTTCGGGGTCGTGTTCGGGTAGAAGTCCGCCCAGCCATTACTGCCGTTCAGCTCGAGCTGATAGAGCCCGTCCGCCTGTTCCACCGAGATCCCGTACCACTTCTCACCGTTCGACGGGTTGGCCGTCAGGGTGTCGCAGTCGCAGTTCTTCTGGCCACGGTAGATGCCACCGCTCACGCACTCGGCCTCGTTCGGCAGCCAGAAGGTGCGCGCCAGGACCTTCTCGTCCACGTGGTAGATGCACAGGCCATGGGCGGTCGCGCCCATGCTCGCGAACCCCGCGTCGAAGCCGAGTTGCTGACGGTTCTCGAACAGCCAGTATTCCTTCCCGCCCGAACCAGGCTGGATTAGTTTGTAAATCGACCCCGGCCCCGTGCTTTCGATCGGCGGAATCGTGATGCCGGTCGTCAGCGTCGTCACCACGGTCGGCGTGACGAAACCCAGGTAGGCCGTCGCCCAGGCGCTGGGCTGGGCGGGCGAGTTGCCCGCGCAATCGGGGTAGACGTTGGGCGTCCGGTTCCAGCTGCCGCCCGCCATCAGGCTGATGGTGCCGGTGCCCCTGGATTCATAGCCGTAGTCGTACTCGTCGGGAAGCCCCAGCACGTGGCCGAACTCGTGGGCGTAGACGCCGACCGTGGGCAGCAGCGGCCCCGAAAGCGGGCGGCCGTTCTCAGCCATCGTGTTTCCACCAGCTTCCGGCTCCATCGAGTAGCTGTCGATACGGACCCCGTCCGCGTAGAGCGGTGGCGGGGTGGTGCCAAACCCGTCGTCGCCGGCGATGCCCCAGGCGTGCGACCAGATCAAGTCGCCACCCCCGCTCCACTCCGCACCGGAACCCGCGTGCACGACGAAGAGGTTCTGCACCATGCCACCGGCCGCGTACTGCGAGAAATCCACGTAGGGATCCGCGGCCGTCACCGCGTCCATGACCAGGCGCTGGACGTTACGGGGATAGGGCCCGAAGCCGTTGTCGTGCAGGCCGTCGTGTTCGCAGTAGTAGGCGTAGTTGTTCGGGGCGGTCAGCCAGCCCGTGGCACTCGGCAGGTCGAGCGTCACGATGTCCACGGCATCGTAGGAGATCGAATTGTAGAAACGCTTCAGCGTGTGCGTCGTGGTCGTGTCGGCCCCGCCGCGGATGTAGTTGTCGCGGAACAGCATGCTGTCCCAGACCGTGGAGCGGTACCTCGTCGTGGGTCCGCCCGGCGGGTTGTCCGTGAACTGCACCAGCAGGACGATCGCCTTCACGTTGGTAGCGGTGAGCGCGGCGGGGCGCGCGATCCGGTTGATGCGGACGTTCGGCCGGTCGGTGAAGCGGGCCTCCGCGCTGGAGCGCGGCACCTGCCGCCCGGTCGCCTGGTAGGACTGGACGATCTCCGGGTCGAGCGGCATGAAGTCCGGAGCGGTTTGCGCAGCGCCCGGCTGGCCGGTCGGCTGGGCAAGCGCGCGCCCCGGGCCCGCAGTCGCGATCACGAAGCCGAGAAACAGGAACAAGGCGAGTTGGCGAATCATCATCGGCTGCCTGCTTTCGCGGAACGAGGGTGCTGGGGCTGGCGGGTGGATGTGCGACCCATGATTGTCCCGCTTCCGGCGGCCGGGTTCAAATCCGGGGGTTGGGTGAACTCGCGCAGCCGCCCGTTCAGCCCGCTATCGGGCCAGCGGCACGCGCACGACGATCCGGTCCCCGACGCGGCGTCGCTCCCCTCACCTCAGCCGCGCGAAGCGCCGCGCGATCACGCGGCCCTCGGCCGCGAGCCGCGCGAAGTACACCCCCGGCGGCGCGATCCCCGCGCCCGAGCGGCCATCCCAGTAGAGGCTGTGTCCGCCCCAGGAGAACGTGCCCTCGGCGAGCACCGCGAGCTCGCGTCCCTGCAGGTCGTGGATGCTGACGCGCGCGGGCATCTCGCGCGCCAGCGCGAAGCCGATGCGCACGTCGGTGCGCATCGGGTTGGGACACACCGGCCCGAGCGCGAGGGCGGCGCGCACCCCCTCGGGAGCGGCGATGAGCGAGTCGAGCGTGACGGTCGTTCCGCTCTCCCGGATGTTCATGGCCGCGGTCGTGCCCGTGCAGCCGGCGTACGGATAGTACGAGCTGGAGTTCGGCTCCGAGAACGGCGTGAAGGATGTGGCGCCGCCCGCGCCCGGCCAGAAGTCGCCGGCATCGCCCCCGTTGGCCCCGAGCTCCAGGTGCTGACGGCCGTCGGCCTGTTCCAGCGAGACGCCGTACCAGCGCTCGCCGTTCGTCGCGGTCGCGAGCGCCCAGCAGTCGCAGTTGTCCCGGCCCCGAAAGACGCTGTCGCTGACGCACGACGCCTCGTTGGGGCGCCAGAAGGCGCGAGTGAACACGTTCTCGTCCACGTGGTAGATGCACAGGCCGTGTGCGTCGGGCCCCATGCGGCCGAGCCCTTCGTCGAAGCCGAGTTGCTGCCGGTTCTCGAACAGCCAGTATTCCATCCCGCCCGATCCGGGGTAGACCACCTTGAGGATCGAGCCGGCGGCGCCGGTCGCGACGGGCGGCAGCGTGACGCCCGCGACCGGCGCGCTCACCAGTGTCGGGACCACGAAGCCCAGGCGGACGACGCCCCACGCACTGGGGTGCGCGGGCGAGTTGCCGGCGCAATCGGGGTAGCGGTCCGGCCACCGGTTCCAGGCACCGCCGGCCATCAGGCTCATGCGGCCCAGGCCTTCGGATTCGTCACCGTAGTCGTACTCGTCGGGCAGCCCGAGCAGGTGCCCCAGCTCGTGTGCGTAGACGCCGACCGTGGGCAGCAGCGGGCCCGTAGCGGGGCCGTCCTCGCCGGTCGTGTTGCCGCCGGCCTCGGGCGCGATCATGTAGTTCTGGATCTTCACGCCGTCCACCTGCAACCCGGGCGGGGTGGTGCCCTGGCTGGCCGAGTTCACGTCCCAGGTGTGCGACCAGATGAGCGTGCCCCCGCCGTTCCATTCGGCGCCGGACCCGGCGTGCACCACGATCAGGTTCCGCACGACACCGTCGGTCGCGTACTTCGAGAAATCCACCCGGGAGTCGGCCGCGAGCACCGCGTCCATGACCAGGCGCTGGGAGTTGCGCGGGTAGGGCCCCTCGCCCTTGTCGTGCGTGCCGTCCGCCTGGCAGTAATAGGAATAGGAGTTCGGCAGCGTGAGCCAGCCGAGGCTCCCCGGGGGATCGAGCGTGACGATGTCCAGGTTCCCGTACGAGATCTCCCGGTAGTAGTTCCGGAGCGTGCGGGCCGTGGTGGTGTCGGCCCCGCCTCGCACGTAGGCCGCACCGAACAGCAGGCTGTCCCACAGCGTGGGACGGAACCGGACCGAAGGCCCGCCCGGCGGGTCGTCCGCGAACCGCGCCAGCAGCACGATGGCCTTGACCGTGCCGGAGAGGGGCGCCGCCGGGCCCGCGACGCGGTTGACGGTGGCGCCCGGCCGGCCGGCGAACTGCGCCTCCGACCGGGCGCGCGGCACCGGGCGCCCGATGGCCCGGTACGACTGGACCACGTCCGGGTCGAGCGGCATGAAGGCGGGCGCGGTCTGCGCGGGGCCTGCGCTCGCGGCCACGAGCGTGGCGCCCAGGAGAACGGTCCGAGCGAGGCGGTGGGGTTCCATCGGCTGCCTGCCTTCGTTGGAAGAGGCTTCGAGTCGGTGGGGAATCGCCGAGGACGGGATTCTCCCGCTTCGGACGGACCGGGTCAATCCCGACGTGACGAGCCGGGCCACAGGCCCCGGCGCCTCACGGTCGTCCGGGGGGCGTCCCGCCGGCGCGCGCGGAGTCCACCCACGCACGGCCCCGCTCGTACGATGCGAGCCGGCCGCGGATCGCCACGGCCAGCGTGTCGGCGCCTGCGCGTTCCGCCAGCTCGAGCGCCCGGCGCGCGGTGGCGACGGCCACGCCGGTTCGGCCGGCCGCCGCCTGGGCCGCGGCCTGCGTGTCGAGCAGGTGGGGATCACGGCCACCGCCCGCCTGCACGGCTCGCTCCGCCAGCTGCACGGCCTCTTCGGCCCGGCGCACGGCCGGATCGGGACTGGTGGCCAGCAGCCACGCCAGCCCGTTCAATGCCTCGACGCTCACGGGCGCGTGGCGGACCGCCAGCCGCAGGTGCTCCGCCGCCTCGGCGTCGTGGCCCGGGAACACGAGCAGCGCGCCGGCGAACAGCAGGTGCGGACCCGGACCGTCGGGGGCCATCGCCGCGGCCTGGCGCATCAAGTCGAGCCCCTCTTCGACACGTCCCTGGAACACCACGGCGATGCCGAGTTGGCGCAGCACCCGGGCCTGCTTGTCACCCGGGCTCCGTGCCGCACGGCGATAGAGGGTCTCGGCCTCGGCCAGTCTGCCCTGCCGCTGGACGGCAAGGCCCAGATCGAAGAGCACGTCCGAATTCATCGGCTGCAGCTCGAGGACGCGGCGGAATTGGCGGACGGCCTCGTCGATCTGCCCGTCCCGCGCGAGCACGAGACCGAGGTTGTAGCGGGAACGGACGTAGTTCGAGTCCAGCTCGACCGCCCGGCGCAGGTGCCGGATCGCCTCCACGCGCTGCGTATCCGCCTCGAACACGCTCCCGAGGACCTGCTCGACCACCACGCTCTCGCCGGTGACGCGCCGCGCGTGCGTGAACAGCATGCGAGTGTCCTTCCACAGCGCCACCTGGCGCGCGGTGGCCACGCCGAGCGCCACCAGCGCGAGTACCGCACCGGCCGCTGCCACGCCCTGCGCGCGGCGCCGGGCAGCGAGCAGATCACCGACGCCCCAGACCGCCGCGACCAGCAGCCCGATGATCGGAACATAGGTATAGCGGTCGGCGTGCCCTTGCATGCCCACCTGGACCAACCCGAGCACCGGCACCAGCGTGCCCAGATACCAGAGCCAGCCCACCGCCAGGTACGGGCGTTCCCGTTTCTGGCGCAACGCCAACACCGTCACCACTGCCAGCCCGGCGGCAGCGGCGCACACCGTGACCGGGTTCACCGCAGCGGGGAGCGGGTAGAACGGCGAGAGCGCGGCTGGCCAGAACGTCATCCCGATATAGCACCAGTACGAGAGCAGCGCGTTGCCCGAGCGTTCGGGCAGCCCGATGTTCGCCGTCGCCATGACCGCACCGCTCTGCCGCTGGATCATGAAGGTCACCGCCGCGGAGGCGGCCACCAGCACGAACAGCGGCCACTTCTCCGCGATGAGCCCCGCGAACGTGCGGGCACCGGCCCCCGGGCCGGACGCCGGACGCCAGCCGCCCGTCAGCGCGTCGCAAGCGGCACGCGCACGACGATCCGGTCCCCGACGCGGGCGATCAGCGCGGAAAACGATTCGTTGGAGATCCGGCGCAGCGGCAGCACCATGTCCCCCGCGGGGGTCACGTCCACGAACAGCGCCGCCGTCGTGTCGGCCGGCACCTCGAAGCACGCGGTCAGGTCCGCGCGGCCGTCACCGTCCAGATCCACCTCGTCCGTAATCCCCGCGGGGAGCGCTCCGGCTGGCACCCAGGCGAGTTGCACGAACGCCGCGGGACGGGCCAGCAGCGCCCGCGAGTGGACCGGCTGGTTCACGATGATGCGGTAGCCGTCCTTCGCGATGATCCGCGCGGTCTCGCCGCCCGTGTAGACCGGGTCCACCTCGACGCCGGTGGCGGCGACACCCCGCTGGAAGAGCGGGAAGAGCACGAACGGCATCACCAGCATGGCCGCTACCGTCAGGACCGCGCCCGCGTACCCGAGGACCGCCTTCAGTCTCTGCATGGCGTCTCCCTCAGTGCGCGAGTTGGAGCAGCTTCGTCAGCGTGCCGGCGATGATGCTGCCGCCGAACAGGGTGGCGAAGGCCCACGCGGGGAACAGGTAGAGCAGCCGCGCCGTCTCCGACGAGGCCGTGAGCGACGTGCCCTTGATGTGCCAGCGCACGGCGTCCTTCGTGCAAGCGTCCACGCAGGCGCCGCACTTCATGCAGGACATGCCCGTCCTGCCCTTTGCGACCGACGTCTCGTCCAGCACCAGGGTGGGGCACGCGCGCCGGCAGGTGATGCAGTCCGTGCATTTCGTCTGGTCCATGCGGATCTCGAACACGCTGAGCTTGTTCGAGAGCGCCTGGAATGGACCAAACGGGCAGAAGAAAGCGCACTGCGTGCGCAACCTGGTCAGGAACGGCAGCACCAGCACCAGCCCGACGAACAGCGAGCCGAAGATGCCGGCCTGGAGCGCGGTCTGCACCGAGCGCACCTCGGGGAACTCGGTGACCGCCTTGAAGGGGCAGAGCCATGAGCAGTAGACCGCCTCGTGGGTCGCGGCCGAGAGCAGCACCACGGCCGCGAGCACCGCCCACGGCGCCCAGCGCCAGCGCAAGTCCACGTCGTGGATGCGCGGTTTCTTCGCCAGCGCGGCGAAACCTTCTTCGATGCCACCGAAGAAGCAGCCGTAGGCGCACCAGCCCTTGCCCAGCACCAGCGTGGCCGCGAGCCACAGGGCGATCATGGGCGCCACCGCGTGCGGATTCGAGGCGGTCGGCAGGATGGAGCCCGGGAAAATGAGCGTCTTCGTGAGCGCGGCGGGCACGATCATCATGGGAATGGCGAGGAAGCAGAACGGTGTGTCGCCGCCGATCATCTGCCCCATCGCGATGGACATGGAGCCGCGCAGGGTGATGAGGTCCCAGATGAAGCCGACCGGGAAGAGCAGGCCGAGCGCGACGAAGAAGATGCGGCGCCAGCGATGGGTCTCCTTCGTCCGCATCATCAGGAAGAAGAGCCCGGCCATGAAGAGGAAGGTCAGCAGCGCCGCCAGTTTCGGGGCCGCCCCGGGCAACTGGAGGGAGCGAGAGAACATCAGCATGCCCCAGAGCGCGATGGGCAGCGTGAGCAGCAGGGACCTGCCGGTCGAGCGGCTCGCGGCCCCCGGCGCGACAGCGTCAGGAGTGATCGTGCCAGGCATGGAGAAGCGCTCCTCCGAGTGTGATGACACCGAGGTAGCCATAATACGCGGCGACCAGCACGGTCGTGAAGCGGGCGACGACGCGCAGGCCGGTGAAGCGGCGGACGGCACTCACGCCCAGGAAGGGCAGGAACCAGACCAGCGTGCCCGCGAAGAAGAGCAGGAAGAATTCCAGCGCGCCGGGCAGGCTGTGCCGCTGCGCAGCGCGCACCCCGGCCACCAGGAACGGCGGGCAGAGGTTGAGACCCGTAAGGAACCCCAGCGCGGCGGGGCCGAGCGCGCGGAAGCGCCCGGCCAGGGCGCGGCTGCGCGCGGTGGAGAGTCCCCCCGCGCAGGCCACGGGGCGCGACCGCAACGTCGAGAGGGCGTACGACGCGAGCGCGGCGGCGAGCGCGAGGTGGACGGCGCCGAAGATCGCGGCGTTCGCGCTCGCGGGCAGGGGCAGCGCGAGGCCAAGGGCCCAGACCAGGGTCGCGAAGACGAGGTAACCCGCGAGCCGCCCCGCAAGGAACTGGCCGAGCAGCGCGCCGGTGCCGCGCAGTCCCGCGTCTTCAGCCGCGAGCCAGGGCAGCAGCACCGGGCCGCAGGCGGTGAGGCACATGAGGCCAGACGAGAAGCCGAGCAGGGCGGGTTCCGCGAGGGGGCCCATCACGCCGCGCAGGGTAGGCCCGCGGGCGGCCTCGGACCAATGGGCGTCGGACGCGGCCCCGGACCGATGGGCATCGGGCGCGGCCATGCGGCCATTCCGCAGGTTGTGCTACCATTCCTCATCATGCTACGCCTCATTCGAGCCACCCACGCGCCTCGCGCCGCGCTCTCCACGGCCCTCACCGCCGCTGCCGCGCTCCTTCTGGCATTCGCTCCGTTGCGCGCCTGCGCACAACCCACCACGACCGAAGGGGACAAGCTCGAGACACTCTCGGCGGCGAGCGGCAACATCCTCGACACGGGCACGTTCATCATCTCCCAGTTCGGGAAGCCGGTGCGCGCCGAGGAGTTCGCCATCCAGCGGACGGGCGACACGCTCCTGGTGCGGGCCGCCAGCATGGTGTCGCTCCCCGGACAGGCCGCTCCGCCCGTGGACAAGAGCATGGTCCTCCTGGTCGGTCCGCTCGATTTCGCCATGGGCAGCTACTGGTCGCAGCAGTCTGCCGGCCCCGACACGCTCCGGCGCGGCGTCGAAGTCGCCCCGGGCGACACGGTCATGACGCTCTGGCGCGAGCTCAACCGGTCTGGCACCGGCGACATCGTCACGCTGCCGCCCGGGCGCATGTACATCCTCGATCCGCCGCTCTTCATCACGTTCAACTTCCTCGGACGGACCCTGCACGGAAAGGTCTGCGACCGCCGGCCGGTCAAGGTGTTCATCCTCGGCACGCGGGATTCGATGGTGGACGCCACGGTGACCGACGTCGGCAACGAGACCATCCGCTGGGGCGGCCGGCCGGTCCTGACGCGCAAGCTCGTCATCGCCGATGAGACGACCTCTTTCACGGGATGGTACTCGCCCGACGACGGCCGCATGTTCAGGCTGGAGCAGGTCCGCGACAGCATCCGCGTGGACCGCAAGGCGCCGCCGCTCAAACGCCAGCCACCGCGCACGAAGTAGCCGCCCCCAGGACAGAGACCCGCCCCGCTGGCGGGTTACGCCTCTTTCGCACGCCGCGTCAGCCACTCCAGCAGCAACCGCACGCCGTAGCCGGTGGGACCGCGCCGCTCGTGCGGCCGGTCCGCGGGCGCCCAGGCCGTGTTCGCGATGTCGAGGTGTGCCCAGCGCTGGTCACCCGTGAAGTGCTTGAGGAAGCGCGCTGCGACGCAGGCGCCGCCCTCGCGCGACGCGGCCGCGTTGAGGATGTCGGCCGTGTCGCTCTCGAGCTCCTTCTCGTACTCGTCCCACAGCGGCATGCGCCACAACCGCTCGCCCGAGGCCTCGCCCGCCGCGAGCAACTCGGCGGCCAGGCCGTCGTCGGTGGTGAACAGGCCCGCCACGTAGGGGCCCAGCGCGATCCCGATGGCGCCCGTCAGCGTCGCCAGGTCCACCACCGTCGCGCCCTCGTAGCGCTTCGCGTAGACCAGCGCGTCGGCCAGCAGCAGCCGCCCCTCGGCGTCCGTGTTGGTGACCTCGATGAAGGTGCCATTCATCGCGCGCAGCACGTCGCCGGGCTTGAGCGCGCGCCCGCCGGGCATGTTCTCGGCTGCGGGGATGAGCCCCACGATCCGCAGCGGCAACTGGACGCTGGGCAGGGCCGCGAACAGCCCGAGCACGGCCGCAGCGCCCGCCATGTCGTACTTCATCTCGTGCAGGCCGTCGCGCGGCTTGAGCGAGATGCCGCCCGCATCGAAGGTCACGCCCTTGCCCACCACCACGACCGTGGGCGGCTCCTGTCCGCGCAACGCCTTCGGCCCGCGCTCGAGTACGATGAAGCGCGGCGGGTGCGCGCTGCCGCGCCCCACACCCAGGATGGCGTTCATGCCGAGACGTTCCATCGCGGGCACGTCGAACACCTCGAGCTTCGCCCCTGCGCAGTGCGCCACCTCCTTCGCGCGCTCCACCAGCCGTTCGGGGGTGAGGTCGCCGCCCGGCATGCTGGTGAGGTCGCGCGCCAGCACGGCGCCTTCGGCCCAGCGCGCGCCGCGCTCGACCGCCGCCGCCAGCGCCGCCGCCTGCTCCGCGCCGGGCTCGACCACCTCGACGCGCCTGAGCGCCGGGGCGCCGGGCTTCGTCCGGTAGGCGGTGAAGCGCCAGGGCCCCAGCACGGCGCCCTCGGCGGTGGCCTGCGCGGCTGCGACCGGATCGAGCCGGTCCGCGCCGAGCGCGGGGATGACGACGGTGCCGGCGCGCAACTCGCGGGCCTTGCGCACCGCGGCCGCGGCGGCGAGGCGGACGCGCTGGAGCGAGAACCCCGCCCGTGGTCCGAGGCCCACGACCAGGATCCGTTTGGCCTTGAGGCCTTTCGGGTAGAGCACGACGACTTCGGCGTGTGCGCCGCTGAAGTCGCGGCGGGCGAGCAGCGCCGAGAGCGCGCCTTGCGCGATGCGGTCCACGGCTGCGGCCGCTCCCGCGAGCTTCCGCTCGCCCTTGAGGAGGCCGACGACGAGCGCCCCGGCCGGGCGCTGTGCGAGGTTCCCGCAGCGGAAGACGATGTCCATGGGACGGCCCCTTCTCTCGTGAGGCAAGACAGCGGTGGACCGCGGCAGACTAGCCCATGGGGTGCGATTCCCCAATGGAGGCTTGCGGCCTGAGGACTTGCACCGTCTTCGCGGGCCCGCGGCGGCGCGCCTGAAGCCTCCCGCCGGTCCGGCGCATCCAAGCGGGAGCCCCGAAGCGCTTGCGCTCCACGAACCCCCGCTGTCATTCTGCAGCCGGATGGCCCGGACCCCCTGTCCGGGCGAACCTGGCCACAGCGCATCAGGGACTGGATGCGGAAATGGTCCCGCCAGTTGGCGGGCAAACGAGCCCCGAAGGGAATCCGGGGCGACACCAAGGAGAAACGACATGCGACTTCGTCCGTGGATCATCCTGAGTCTCGCGATCGTGCTGGCGGCCGCCGTGGCGGGCTGCGGCGCCAAGAAGGGCGCGGAAACCACGCTGGCCGACAGCACCGCCTTCGCGACCAACCCGACGGAGCAGGGCCAGGGGGATCTCGTCCCACAGGGACAGGTCCCGCCGCCCGAACCCGAGCCCGTGCCGGAGCCCCGGGTGGAGAAGCCCCGGAAGTCACCCGCGCCCACGCCGAAGCCGAAGGCCCCGGCGCCCACACCCGCGCCAGCGCCGAACCCGGGCATCACCGTTCCGGCGGGCACGGCCATCACCGTCACCGTCAGCACGCCGATCTCCTCGGAGACCGCGCAGGTCGGCGACGCGTGGACCGGTGTGGTGAAGAACAACGTCGTCGTCGGCGAGAAGACCGTGATCCCGGCCGGCAGCGCCGTCAGCGGCACCGTGAGCGCGGTGAAGTCCGCGGTGAAGGGCGACAGGGCCATGCTCGATCTGGCCATCGGCTCGATGACCGTCGAAGGCGCGGGCTACACGGCGAACGCCACCACCACGGCGATCGAGGCCGGCTCCACCCGCGCGCGGAATCTCGGCGCCATCGCGGGCGGCGCGGGGGCCGGGGCGCTCATCGGCGGGGCGGTCGGCGGCAAGAAGGGCGCGTGGATCGGCGGCCTGCTCGGTGGCGCGGGGGCCAGCGGCGCGGTGGCGAAGTCGAAGGGCTACCAGGTCGTGCTCAAGGAGGGCACGGAACTCACCTTCTCGACCAGCGAGGCGGTGAACATCAAGCGCTGATCCGGCGGCCAGGCAAGCGCATTGCAGGACGGCCCCGGGGCGACGCTCCGGGGCCGTCGGCGTGTCCCGGGACGGCCCCGGCGGTGACGAGCGGTGCCCCGCCGGGTACACATCGAGGCAGCGGGCCGGCCGGCTCACCGTTGCGGCCCTTGGGGTTCGCCGGACGCCGCTCGTGGCACGCGGAGTGCTGTTATGCTCGCATGTCACCTCCTGCTCCCTGGTCAGTTCAACGCCGCGGCCGCCGCGCCGGGCACAACGGAGGATCCATGAAAAGCAGACTCCTGCTCGCAACGTCCCTGCTCGCAGCCGTGGGCCTGATTGCCGGCTGCGGCAAGACCACCGTGAACTCCCCCGACGCGAGCGACACGCCCTCACTCGACCAAGCGCAGGTCGCGAGCGTGGTCGCGAGCGAGCCCGAGGTGGTCGAGGACGGCCAGTTCGAGAGCGCCGACATCACGAGCCTGGGCGCCGGCGCTGGCCCGGGCGCGACCGGGACACTTGCCGCCATCAACCCGCTGTGCTTCTGGCGCGTCATCACCAGCGTGGAGCGCCGCTTCGAGTTCGCCTTTGCGGACTCCGACTCGACCGGGCGGCCCACCACCGCCATCGTGACCGTGCACAAGTCGCTCGCCGGGCGCTTCAACATCCTGACCGGCGTGCCGGGCAGCGACAGCACGGCCCTCGACTCGTCGCTCAGCGTCATCCACAAGCCGCTGGCCGACCGCTGGGTGCGCCGGGTCCTGCTCAAGCGCGGCCCCGCGGCCGACTCTGCCGCTTGTGCGTGGCGCGTGGTGGCGACGTCCGGGGTCAAGGTCACCTCGCGATCCGCCACCACCCAGATCGCGAGCCTGCGCTTCCAGACCGCGGGTGTGGACACGACGATCACCGACCCGCTGCGCTTCTTCCACCTGCGCCGCATCCTGAAGCTCGAGCCCGGCACCCCCGTCACGCTCACCGTGACCACGCTGAAGAACGACGATGTCGTGGTGATGTGCCGCTTCGGACACCGGTTCCGCTTCCACAACAACGGGGACAACACCTACACCGGGGTCTGGCAGGTGCCGGACCTGCGCCAGGGGAACTGCCCGCAGCCGGGCCCGGGCCGCGCGCCCATCTTCCACTTCGGCGTGAACGCTCTCTCGCACGGCACGCTTTTCGACGACCAGGCGCCGTACGACTCGCGGGCCTGGCTGCTGCCCGTGGTGCTCGCGCCCGACCAGGTCGCGGACGCGCTGCCATGACATCTCTTCACCAGGACGTCCCCTAGCCCGGCCTATTCATGAAGCGCCAGCCGAGAGTGCGAGATGGGGCGCGGATACAAGGCGCGCGAGCGGGCTGCACCGCAAGCGTGTCATAAGACACGCTGAGGAGCACCCCGGTCGCGCAAC
>Ga0315276_10000876_pt1 | contig 26582 bp, 21 predicted proteins | sample YL17G05_0_MG_FD_204542 | JGI IMG/M metagenome (GOLD analysis project Ga0315276, IMG submission 204542) | Sediment microbial communities from Yellowstone Lake, YNP, Wyoming, USA - YL17G05_0 | ecosystem: Environmental > Aquatic > Freshwater > Lake > Sediment | place: USA: Wyoming | collected... | reverse complement strand
AGCAGTTTTTGTGATTCGAGGCTGCTTTTTTGTATTCGCCCGCACAAATCCTCATATAGTATGCGTTCGTGAAGTGCGTGCTGGTCGACGATGATAAATCCATCGTCAATTTCTGCGACTATGAAGCTGTCGTGTATTTGTAAAAATTCTTTTGCTCCGGCAGGCAGGGACGGCACAGTTTGGCTTTCAGCTACTTGCCCTGCAGGAGGGTGGAGCGGAACGAAGCGTTTCTTTTGCGGCAGGTCAAATTGCCGCTGCGTTTGAATGGGGCCGTGCTTTTTGAAGAACTCAGCCATTGCGTCAGAGATTTCCCTGCCTCGGTAGCCGGATGGTGAAACTTCTTCATTTCGGAGGCCTTCCGCGGATGGTAATCTCGCCTGCGTTTGGAGATTTGTTCCTAAAAGTTTTTGCCGCATAGCGCTGAGAACCTGCGAATGAATCAGATTAGTATTATAAAAACGCACCTCAATCTTCGTGGGATGGACGTTGACATCATAGTTTTCACGGGGCATTTGGATAAATAAAAAGACCACCGGGAACCTGTTCGGCTCGATACAGCCGCGATACGCCTCTTTGATTGCGTGTGAGATAAATTTGTCGCGGATGAATCGGCCGTTCAAAAATACGTATTGGAATTTGTTGTTCGTCCTTGAAATGGCGGGCTTACCCAGCAAAGCAAAAAGATGCAGGTCTTTTTCGCTGCTTTCTGTTTCAATTAAGTTCTCGCCAAATTCAGGAGAAAGCAGCTCGGCTATGCGTCGGCGAATGCCCTGTTTGCCCGGCAGCCGATAAAGCTCTTTGCTGTTATGATGCAAAGCCATGTCCAAATCATCATTCGCCAATGCGATGCGGACGAAATGCTCAGTGATGTGCTCCATTTCTGTGTTGGCAGTTCGCAGGAACTTGCGTCTGGCCGGCAGTTTGTAGAAGATGTCCCTGACCTGGATTGTTGTGCCGTAATCGGCGCTGGCCGGGCTAACGTTGCTTTTGTTACCGCAATCAATCTCGACGCAGTTGGCGCCCGGCGAATCTTTCGTTCTGCTTACAGCTTTAACTTGTGCTACTGAGGCAATACTTGCTAAGGCTTCGCCCCTGAAACCGAGCGTAGATATGCCCTGCAAATCTTTGCTGGTTTTGATTTTGCTGGTGGTGTGTGACTCAAATGCGCAGGCCAGGTCTTCGCCGTCCATTCCGCAGCCGTTATCGGTAACCGATATTAATTTGCGACCCCCATCTTCGATTGAGAGGATAATTTTTGTTGCACCGGCATCGATACTGTTTTCAACCAGTTCCTTGACCACGCTGGCAGGGCGTTCAATCACCTCGCCGGCTGCTATCATATTTATCATATTCTGGTCGAGAACGATGATTTGGCCCATTGTTTTTGATGCTCCTCCAAAGAGCAACCGAATATCGAGTGAGGGGCTTTGATATTCCCTGTTCGATACTCATTATTCTATCAGGCTTTTGCCGGTCATTTCTTCGGGTTTCGGCAATTCCATCATTTCTAATAGTGTTGGCCCGACGTCAGCTAACCTGCCACCTTCTCGCAATTTTCTCCCTTTATAGCGTTCGTCGAATACAACCAGCGGCACGTCGCCGGTTGTGTGGCTGGTGAAAGGCTGATTAGTTTCAAAATCCCACATTTTTTCGAAGTTACCGTGGTCGGCGGTGATTATTGCCGCACCACCCATACTCTTGACTTTATCGAGGATTTTGCCGACGCATTGGTCCACCGCCTCGGCAGCTTTGATTGCCGCTTCCAATACGCCGGTATGGCCTACCATATCCGGATTGGCAAAATTTATTACCATTACATCATATTTATTCGAATCTAATCTTTGAAGCACGATATCGGTAACCTCGAAAACCGACATCTCAGGCTTTAAGTCGTAAGTTCGGACTCGCGGTGAAGGCACTATTTGCCTGTCTTCACCCTTAAAAGGCTTTTCGGCGTAGTCGTTGAAGAAGAAGGTAACGTGTGCGTATTTTTCCGTCTCGGCACAGCGAAACTGCTTCAGACCCAGAGAGCTCCAGTATGCACCCAGGATATTTTTCATTTTTGGCGGTTTCGGAAAAGCCACCGGCGCAGGTATTGTTACATCATATTCGGTCATACATACGAAATATATATTGGGCTTGGTGGTTCTCGGAAACTCTTTGAAGTCCGGCTCAACAAACGCCCTCGCAATTTCGCGAGGTCTGTCGCCGCGGAAGTTAAAAAATACTACGCCGTCGCCGTCTCTGATGGTTGCTATCGGTTCGTTGTCTTCGTTCACGATGCAGGTCGGCTCAATAAATTCGTCCGTTACGTTTTTTTCATAGCTTTTGGCCACTGCTTCCGTTGCACTTGCGGCTTTAAGGCCTTTACCTATCCTTATACAATCGTAGGCCTTTTGTACTCGCTCCCATCGGCTGTCACGGTCCATCGCATAGAATCTACCCATAACGGTCGCAATTTTGCCTGTGCCTATTTTCTGGGCCTGTTTTTCAATATCGGCTATATATCCTGCTCCGCTGTCCGGTGGTGAATCCCGCCCATCGGTAAATGCGTGGATAAAAACATCTTTTACGCCGTTTCTTTTTGCCAATTCGAGCAGGCCGTACAGATGGTCCAATAGCGAGTGCACGCCGATGTTACTGCACAGTCCCATAACATGCATCTTGCTGCTATTATCCTTTGTGAACTTGATTAGGTTCTGAAACTCTTTATTTTCAAAAAATGACCCATCACGAATGGTTCTGCTTATTCTTACGGATTCCTGCGGGACGATTCTGCCGGCTCCGAGATTTTGATGTCCTACCTCGCTATTGCCCATGGTTCCATCGGGCAGGCCCACGTCTTCACCGCTGGTATGAACGAGGCAATTGGGGAATTCGGCCATCAGCATATCATTTGTGGGGGTGTTGGCGCACTTAATGGCGTTATGCTCATTTTCAGTACTGTTAGGGTTGTAGCCCCAGCCGTCGCGGATAATCAGTATGAATGGTTTGTTTTTCAAAACTGCTTTTGCCATAAGGAGCAACCTTTCAAATAAGGCAACAGAGACGAAGTATTGCCTCATCTATATCTTTAGGGTCTAACCGGCTTTGCATTTTGCGATTTGCCGCAAAATAGGGTCCCATTGAATTAGGCAGATATGATATATCGCTGCGTTAAATATGTCAAACATTTAGCCAAAAACGCTCAAAGGCAGTAGATTTTTGTGCCGATAAAAGCCTTTGGCAACAGTAGTTACTATGTGTAATTTCGGTCGCCAGTTAGAAATTACTTGTAGGTGTATGGATATGACAACTACAGTGTTATCCGATGCCGGAAAGGAAAACAGCTATGTCCAATAATATGGATGTCCGCCTTATAGGCAAGCCTTGTTTTGCGAACATGAGGGTTCTCTGTGTATGTATAGTCGGTCTATTGATTTTCGGCGGTTGTGGGCAAAAACAACAACGGTCGGTTGATTTATATGTCGATGCCGTAATGCTCAAGGAGCTTAACGAGAATGAAAAGGCCGTCGAAAGGCTCAACTCAGCGATAAAACTGAACAATCATTTTTCACTGGGTTATTCCATGCTCGGCGATATTTACCAGGAGGCGGGAGATTATGAAAAAAGCATTGCCTCTTATGAAAAAGCAACAGAACTGAATCCCTGGTCCTTCAAGGACTATTTCAATCTTGGGCGGGTTTACCAGATAAGGAAGGAATTTACACAAGCGGCCGAGGCCTACGTTAAAGCCTGTGAGATCAAACCAGATTATCTGGAGGCGCATATCAATGCTGCCAAAGTCTACTATGAAATCAAAGACTATAACAGCGCTTTTATTTATGGCCAGCGCGCCGAAACAATTGACCCTAATGTAGGCGAAATTCAAAAGATGCTTGGTGATATTTACGAATCGCGAGGAAATTATGACCAGGCCGTTGTATTTTATAAGCGCGCGATGGAAATAGATAGTAACAACCCTGATATTATGACTTCGTTGGCGGTTGCATATCTGAAAACCGGCCGTTACAGCATCGCAAAAGATTTGTTAACATCGGTGATACAAATCCGGCCTGATAACAGCACCGCCTATAAACATCTTGGATTCTGTTTCTTGCAGCTTAAAGATGCAAACGAAGCGGTGGAAAGCTACAGTAAGGCGGTTGAGATAGATGATAAGGATTGGGAATCACATCGGGGGCTCGGAGTTGCTTATATATTACAAGGGAAAAGTGAAGATGGGACAATAGATGATACGCTGAAGATAAAGGCAATTAAGCAGTGGCGATTGTCTCTCGAAATCAATCCTGACCAGCCTAAGAGCGAGAAATTACTTAAACTGATACAATATTATTCAAAAAAATAAGAAAAGTCACTTTGCAAAAACGTTTGCACATGCTACAAGCTATAAAATGGCAACCTCGTATTTTAACGGATTTTTAAGGGTTATGCAGAATTGAAGAGGGAAGAAAATAACGCTTCGTTGAGTTCAAACCAGACTTTTTTGAATCGCCTGCCTTTGTTATTGCCTGACTTGCGGGCACATCTTATTTTCTGGCCTTTGGTGGTTATTGGTATAGCACTGGATTTGTGGAGCAAGAGAGCCGTATTTAACTGGTTAGAGCATCGTGGCAACGTTTCAATTATAGACGGTTTCCTGCGATTAGTAATGGCATTGAATGACGGCGCCGCTTTTGGACTATTCGCCGGCCATCCTTACTGGCTAATAGTAGTTTCGTGCGTCGCGTTGGTAGTGATTTTTGTTTGTTTTCTCTTCGGCGAAACCAGACAAAGACTGGTTCAAATTGCTCTTGGGCTTTTTGCCGCCGGTGTTTGTGGCAATCTTTACGATAGAATATTTAATGATGGTCAGGTGCGTGACTTTATTGATGTTTGTTACCGCCAGCATCACTGGCCGGCATTCAACGTTGCAGACAGCATGCTTTGCATCGCTGTCGGATTAGGGATTATCTCATGTCTTTGGGCTCCCAAACACTCTTCATATCATCTCGTCAATGATTAGAAAGCGTATGACTGTAAAGGTTGACGCTATAGCAGTATGGCAATAATAGGAATGCAGGATGTGAGCGTTGGTTTTGGCGGTCGGCCATTGCTTGAACATATAAATTTGCAGTTCGAGGCAGGCGAACGGATTTGTCTGCTCGGCCGCAATGGCGTGGGGAAAACGACGCTGATGAAGCTCATTACAGGCGAAGTTTTGCCCGAAAAAGGCGATGTTTCACGTGTGCCGCAGCTTACGATGACGTGCCTGACACAGGATGTGCCGGATAATCTGAGTGGGACGGTGTTTGAGCTGGTATCCGAGGGGCTGGGGGAATGCGGAAAGCTGCTGGCACAGTATCATTTTGTCAGCCATCAGCTTGCCCTTGACCACGATAACAAATCGTTGCTGACTAAGCTTGATAAACTGCAGCGCTCGCTCGATACCGAAAACGGCTGGCAGATGGACCGGTATGTCGAGAACACCATTGAACACATGGAACTGGATGCCGATGCCGAAGCGGCGAGCCTTTCGGCTGGGATGAAACGGCGGGTATTGCTGGCGCAGGCGCTCGTTCGCAATCCCGATGTGCTGCTGCTTGATGAGCCGACTAACCATATCGATATCGAAGCGGTGATGTGGATTGAGGATTTTCTGACCGGCTATAAAGGGACGCTGATTTTTATCAGCCATGACCGGGTATTCGTCAAGAAGCTCGCGACGCGTATCGTCGAGCTTGATAGGGGCCGGGCAGTAAGTTATTTTTGCAACTATGAAACATTCCTCGTTCGCAGGGATATCGCCAACCAAGTACAGGATGTCACCGATTCGCTGTTCGATAAAAAGCTGGCGAGGGAAGAGGTGTGGATTCGCAAGGGGATAAAGGCACGTCGGACGCGCAACGAGGGTCGTGTGCGGGTGCTCAAGAAGATGCGTAATGAGCGGGGCTGTCGCAGAGAGAAAATCGGAAATGCCCGGATGCAGCTGCAGGAGGTCCAGCAATCCGGCAGGCTGGTGATCAAGGCGAAGGACATTTCATTTGCATATCAGGCCGAAAGGCCGATTATTTCGAAATTTTCTACGACCATCATGCGCGGCGACAAGATCGGTGTCGTCGGGCCTAACGGCTCGGGAAAAACGACGCTGCTGCGGGTGCTGCTTAAGGAACTTTCGGTGCAGCAGGGCACAGTACGCCATGGCACGAACCTGGAAATCGCGTATTTCGACCAGCTGCACGCGCAGCTTGATTATGAAAAATCCGTGTATGAAAATATCGCCGACGGCAATGAAACAGTGATGATTAACGGAAAATCCCGGCACGTCATCGGCTATCTTCAGGACTTTTTGTTTACGCCTGACCAGTCGCGAAGCCCGTTGTCGAATCTTTCCGGCGGAGAACGGAATAGGCTGTTGCTGGCGAAACTTTTTACGCGGCCGTCGAATGTGCTGGTGCTGGATGAGCCGACAAACGACCTTGATATCGAGACGCTGGATTTGCTCGAAGAATTTTTGCTCGACTATCCCGGCACGGTGCTGATGGTAAGTCACGACCGCGAATTTTTGAATAACGTGGTTACCAGTATTATGGCACTGGAAGGCAATGGCGTTGTAAAGGAATACGTGGGAGGCTATGATGACTGGCTGCGGCAGAGAAAGGCAGTGCCCAAACCGGAGCCGCAAAAGTCGCCGGCGAAAGGGGTAAAAGAAGCGCCGCCAAAAGAGCAGGTGCGAAAATTGACCTTCAAGGAAAAGAAGGAACTCAAAGCGTTGCTCGCTCTTATCGAAAGATTGGAACCCGAGTTGCGGCAGTTGTACGAGGCGATGGCTGATCCGGCATTTTATAAAAAGGGCTCAGAAGTTGTCGCAGTCAGTACCAGGGCTGGGGAATTGAAAAAGCAGCTCGATGAAGTTTACGCCAGGTGGCAGGAGCTGGAGGGGCTGCAAGCTGACTCTGGCCTGCCCGAATAATCTATTTCTTCACCGTCTCCGCCTCTTTTTCTAACATCCCCTTGAGCATCGTGCCCATCAGTGCGTCACTGACGCTCGATGAACCGCCGACCATCACGTCTGGAGTAACTCTGATATTCTTCTCCGCCACCAGCTTCATAATCTCAATCAGCGCCGTATTATTCTGGCCGATGCTGCCGGAGAGCAGTTTATATGCCTGCGACTTGGCATCGGCGATGAGCTTGGTCTTCTCGGCTTCGGCCTGGGCCTCGATAATTACCTTCTTCTTTTCTTCCTCGGCGACCTTTACCCCGTATGCGGCGGTGGCGAGGCGTTTTTCCTCTTCGGCCTCCTGTGTGGTTTTTGTCAAAGCTTTTTGTTTCTCAGCGGCGCGCTGCTGCTCCTCAAATGTCTTTTGCTGCTGAAGCGCAATTTCACGGTCGGTCTGCGTTTTTAACAATGCCCCCAGCGTCAGTTCATTGCCCACATCTCCGATGCGAACCGCCAGCAGTGTTACGCCGTACTTCGCCAGTTCTTCTTTCAAAAGCGTATTACTTTGCTGCTCCTGCTGTGAGCGCTGCTGAACATAATCAAGGGCTTTTACCTTTTCAGCGTTATTTCTGAAAATCGCCCGCACCGACGGCGTTACCAGCTTTGCAAGTACCATCGCATCATCGCCGACAGTCGCGACCACGCGCGGCGCATTGTCACGGTCTATCTGGTACGTTACGCGAATATCAACAGGGAAGGTAAAGCCATCGATGCTGCGAACGGTCATCGGGCTTATTGCCTCGGCAGTTCCCGGCTTATCCTTCTCAGGCGTATAGCTTATTGTTGCCTGACGTGTATCGATTATTGTAGCCTCATACGCCGCGGCATGCAGATAATACTGCCCCTCGCCAAGCGATTTTTTCCAGATGCCTCGCTGGCCGACTTCAACAAGGCGGTCCTGGGTTTGAGTCTGCTCTCCGACGTTGCTTTTAATGACAGCAACGGTACCGACCCGGACGTTTGTTACCGGCGCATAGGTAACGGTGAACAGCCGTGGATTAAGCCGATATTTTCCGGGCTTGAGGACCGTAAGCTGAGGCCCCTTATAACCTTTGCCCTCGCCGAGAAAATATTCGGCGTTGAGCATCCTGTCCGGCTGGTCCCACTCCGGGGCATAAATGGTATTGACGGGCAGAGATCGGCCATCCGCTGCCTGAACCAGCCCTACCTGCCCATCTTTTATTTCGATAACCGGAATCTTGGTAATTGTGTACTGCCACGGCCAATAGAAAAAGTGCCAGCCGGGCGCAAGCACCTGTGCCTGAATGCCGTTTTCGCCGCTGACTGAGATAATACGGCCTTCGGCCAGCGAGCCGCCCCCGAATTTCTTTTCCACGATGCCCACATCATTGCCGCCGATATTGGTTACCGTCACCAAAATCGCCACAAGCACTATTATGATGGTAAATACGATGAATATTGCAGCTCTACGAAATTTACCTCCCACCACAGATTCTACTTCGTATTCCATTATATATCTCCTTAGTCAATTAAAATTCCAATTTTGGGAAATCCTGGCATTTGCTTTCCCTCTTTTTCGTGCTTAACCTGGTATTTTCGTCCAGATGATATTCTGCCCCTTCAAGCTATGCAAGCATTTTTTCTGTCTGCAGATGCGATACTTTTATATGGGAAATGTGGGTTGGGATTTATTAAAAGGACACTCCTTTTTGTGCATTTGAGGACCTGCTACGGGGAAGTTTTCTCGAAGACGTGCTCGGCAACATAAATAGGAGCATTTGACGCGACGCAAAGCGCAATCGCATCGGAAGGGCGGGAGTCAATTTCGACCGTTTGACCGTTTGAACTTAGGTGTATCTTTGCATAGAAAGTGTGATTGCGCAGGTCATCTATAACTATCTTTTCTATTTTAACGCCGAGATTTTCAATTATGCTCTCTAATAAATCATGTGTCATTGGGCGCGGCGGCCTGATGCCTTTTAGCCTGCGGTCGATTGCAAAAATTTCAACTATGCCGATAACGATGGGAAAGCTGCGCTCGCCGTGTCGCTCTTTCAAGACAATTACCTGCTGGTCGGATGTTTCGTTAATGATTATTCGCGATAGTTCAACTTCAACGTCCATTTTTGGGACCGCTTTTGCTAAATGAGAGCGTAATGAAACTTATGTGCTTATATCTTACAATTCCGAGAGGTGTTTTTCAACTGTTTTCAGTTGTTCTGCCAGTTCAGCTAGCTTATCTCTGGCCTGAGCCACGACTTGCGGCTTGGCCTTGGCAACAAAATTTTCATTGTTTAACCTGGTCTCTACGGCCTTTTTGGCCTTTTCTATTTCGTCCTTTTGCTTTTCGAGCTTCTTGCGTTCGGCATCAGGGTCTATCACGTTATGAATATAGAAAGACAATCCCTCCACTACCGAGACAGCGGCTTTGGCAGGTTTCGGAACATCGGTTCCGGGATTGAATTCCTTAAGACCTGCCATTTTGCAAATCAGGTCGGCATTGGACTTTAGGAAAGGAAGAATTTCTGCTGGCACCGACGCCGAAGCTGACACCATTTCCGAATTAGGGATGTTGTATTTATTTTTCATGTCCCTGAACGCCCGAACAGGACTCTGGATAATCTCAATTTGCCTTTCGATGTTTTCATCTACTAAAGAATTCAGTTGTTTTGGCCATTCGGCAACGACCAATGCCTCGGATTTTTTGGCTTCGGCAATACCCTTAAGCCCTCTGGCAGGAGCGATTTCGTTGAGTTTCTGGAATATCCCTTCGGTGATAAACGGCACAAACGGATGCAGCAGCCGCAAAGTCTGATCCAGCACAAATGCGAGCACATTCTGGGCAATCGGCTTTTGCTGCTTATCCTGCATTCGCGGCTTTATCCATTCGAGATACCAGTCGCAGAAGTCGTTCCAGAAGAACTTATAGAGCTGCGCTAACGGCTCACTGAATTTAAACTCGTCTAACTGCTTCGTAACGTCGATGATGGTTTGCGCCAGCCGTGAAAGAATCCACTTGTCGGTGATTGTCATTTTCTCTTTGTCGAATTTGTCTGGCTCGATGTCTTCCAGATTCATCATCGCAAAACGCGAGGCGTTCCAGAGTTTATTGCAGAAATTCCGGCCGATGTCGAATTTAGGTGATGTATTTTCCGTTCGCCCGTCGGGCAGTTTCATCTTCTCCACCGGCATCCTGACATCCTGCGTCTGTGTTGTCATACTGACCAGCGTGAACCGCATCGCATCTGCCCCGTGGCTGTTAATGGCCACAAGCGGGTCAATCCCGTTGCCTAAGCTCTTGGACATCTTGCGGCCTTCGCCGTCCTGTATCATTGCGTGAATGAAAACGTCCTTGAACGGGATATCGCCGGCGCAGTACTGGCCCATCATTAGCATACGCGATACCCAAAGCGTGATAATTTCACGGGCCGTGCAAAGTACGTCACCCGGATAGAAAGTCTTCAGTTCCGGCGTTTCGTCCGGCCAGCCCATTGTGCTGAATGGCCACAACGCAGAACTAAACCACGTATCCAAAACATCATTGTCGCGCGTGCAGGTTTTAATTCGCTGGTGAAGGTTATCCATGATATCTTTGAACGCATCCCCCCCGAATTTTTCCTTGAACTCGTTATTGTCCGCGATGTCTTTCTCAAGTTGCTCTTTTGGCCCGGGTCCATTTTTGTGGCGGAGAATCTTACTTAGCAGTTCTAATATCTCATCTACCTTCTCAATTTTCCCACAAACATAAAATGGATAAGTCCCTTCGATAAGTAGAGGAGAACGATAAGATGCAACTTCTTTATCTGCATCGACATTACATCGTCGCAAGAACTTCATTACATGAGTTTCACATTCTTTGTCGTGTTTGTTGTCTGGTTCGCCTATTTCTCTATAATGGGCAGACGAGAATGTGATTGTCCAAACTGGTATTCTGTGTCCCCACCAGAGCTGTCTGCTGATGGGCCAGTCACGAAGATTTTCCAGCCAGTTTCGGTATGTATTCGCATATCGGTCAGGGATGAAACGCAATCGGCCGTCGAGCAGTGGTTTCAATGCCAGGCCGGCTAAAGAATTTACCGGTACATCAGTTCCTTCGATAAGCCCGGAGCCAAACTTCTTTTTCAAATGCTCGATGGGGTTTTTGACGGCAATATACCATTGGTCCGACAGATACGGCTCTATAGGGACGTGGCTGCGGTAACTGTGGCCTACCTCGTGACTATAAGGCCTTACTTCTTCGAGCAATTCTTCTTCTCTGAACCATTCGACTATCGCCTCCCTTGCCTCGAAGCGGTCCATACCGATGAGATTTTCGACATCCGGATTTTTAATTTGCTCCCAGTCCGTCCAGCCGAATTTATCGCTAATAGAGCCGTCCGGAGCCATTACATTAATGACTTCCAGTTCCTGCCTCTGGCCAATCTCCCAATCGTCTGGGTCATGGGCCGGCGTAACTTTCAAAAAGCCGGTGGAAAATCGCGCCTTTTCATCCTCACTATCAGCATTTGGCAGAACAACGTGCTCATCCGCTATAATCGGGATAATCCGGCCTACGATTGGCAGCCGGACCTTTTTCCCGACAAGATGTTTTGCTCGTGGGCCTGCCGGATTCATCGCGACAGCCGTGTCGCCGAGCATAGTTTCCGGCCGGGTCGTGGCCACGGTGACATATTCGACTCGCTTGCCTTCAATAACGACAGCTTCGACAAGCGGATACCGCATATACCAGAAAAACCCTTGAATTGTCTCGTGCTCGACTTCATCGTCCGCCAGTACCGTCTGCGTAGCCGGGTCCCAGTTGACTAATCTTTTGCCCCGGTAAATCAATCCGTCTTTGAAGAGTTTGAAAAACGCGGCACGAACAGCTTTTGCGCATATCTCGTCCATTGTAAAGCGCGTTCGCTGCCAGTCGCACGAGCAGCCCATCGCCCGCAGTTGTTCGATAATTCTGGCCTCATATTCGTCCTTCCATGCCTGCACGTGGGCGATGAATTCGTCCCGCTGGAAGTCTGTGCGTTTTTTGCCTTGTTCGGCGAGCAGTCTTTTCTCAACGACCGTCTGGGTGGCGATGCCGGCATGGTCGGTGCCGGGCATCCATAATGTATTGTAGTTTTGCATCCGGCGGAACCGAATCAGCACATCCTGTAATGCGTTATTCAGAGCGTGGCCGAGGTGCAGCGGTGCCGTGACGTTAGGCGGCGGTATTACGATTGTATAAGGTTTGCGGGTGCTTTTCTTCCCATCCGGCGGTGCTTCAGCGTGAAAGAAGGCTTGCGAAAACCAGATTTCGTTCGCCTGCTTCTCTATTACCTTTGGTTCGTAGACTTTCGAAAGCTGTTCGCCCATAACTTACTCAGTTTAGACAATGGCCTATAAAAAAATTCCGGAATTTTATCTTAATAAAACCAAATGGAGATGTAAAGCAACAAACCGTGCATTCTCGGCTACTGTGCAGCAATCAGCTTTGCGCGGGCGTTTAGCTTAGTCGATGTTCATTGTCATTAGAAACTCTGCGTTGCTTCGGCACTTGGTGAGCCTGTTTTTGAGCAGTTCTATCGCTTCAACCGGATTCAGATCGCTAAGTACCCTCCGGAGCCGGTATATAAGTTCGAGCTCTTTTGCATCGAGCAGTAATTCTTCCCTTCTGGTCCCGCTTCGGCTGATGTCTATGGACGGCCAGGTTCTCCTTTCAACAAGGCGCCTGTCTAAGTGCAGTTCCATATTTCCGGTTGCCTTAAACTCTTCGAAAATGACCTCGTCCATCTTCGAGCCGGTGTCAATTAGCGCCGTTGCGAAGATAGTCAGTGAGCCGCCGTGTTCGACGTTTCTTGCTGCGCCGAAAAATTTCTTCGGCATCTGCATTGCGCCGGAATCGACGCCGCCTGTCAGAATCTTGCCTGAGTGCGGCTGCTCGGTATTGTAGGCGCGGGCAAGACGGGTTATCGAGTCCAGAAGAATGACCACATCCTGGCCGTATTCTACCATTCGCTTTGCCTTTTCGATTACGACCTCGGCCACCTGACAATGACGGGCGGCCGGCTCATCGAAAGTGGAGCTTATGACCTCGACGTCATCAGCGGTTTTGCGCTCCATTTCCGTAACTTCTTCAGGCCGTTCGTCAATCAGCAGCACTATCAGTTTTACTTCCGGGTGATTTGTGCTGATGGCGTTCGCGATTTTTTGCAGCAGGACTGTCTTGCCGGTTCGCGGTGCGGCGACAATCAGACCTCGCTGACCTTTGCCCACCGGTGTTATCAAATCGACTATTCGCATATTCAATTCTTCCGGTACGGTCTCGAGTATAATACGCTGCTCCGGGTGCAGGGGCGTTAAGTCGCTGAATACCACTTTTTCCACGAGGTTATCGGGGTTCTCGAAGTTAATCGCTTCGACCCGCAGCAGGGCAAAATACTTTTCCGAATCTTTCGGAGGCCTGATTTGACCGGATACGGTGTTTCCCGTTCGCAGGCCGAAACGCCTGATTTGCGATGGTGACACGTAGATGTCATCAGGGCTGGAGAGGTAATTGTAACTCGGATTTCGCAGAAATCCGTAACCGTCCGGCAGCACTTCCAATACGCCTTCGCCGTACAAAAGCCCGTTCTGGCGAATACGCTCTTTGAGAATCCTGAAAATCAGGTCCTGCTTCTTTAACGCGGTGTATTCCTGTATGTTTTCTTTCTTGGCAATATCGTGCAGATCTGAGACGTTCAGTTTCTGCAGGTCTGTCAAATACAGGCTCCCCTTCTTAATCCGCTCATATTTAGCGTGGGTGGATTCTTCTTCAGATTGCTTGGTCCTCTGGGCTTCTTCCTCAGCCGTAACCGTGGCGGCGGCTGGCTCTTGCTGTTCCGCTGCCTCAGTTTCCGCTTGCTGCCCGTTGGTTATCTGTTCTTGTTCTTCCGCGACGGCTCTTTTCTTTACACCTTTTCTTCTTGCAGGGGCCTTAGCCATAATTACTCCTTCTTTTTGTTTGCCAAACACCTATTGTTTTCTTAATTAACCTTCCAGCAGGAATTCAACAGGATTTGAATTTTGAACATGTAGAAACAAAGCTTAATATATTAAAGCGGGTATTCAAGCACTCTTTTGGTAAACCCTACTTACCCATTACACCAGAGAAGATACCAGTGACTTGCCTGGCTAACACCGAAAAGCCAGAATTGTTATCGATGGTATTATCGGCGATGCCTTCCTTTTTGTCCAGAGAAATTTGGAATTTTTCTCTATTTTTTAGCATCCCTATACTGAAAATGCCCTTTTTCTGGCTTCTTTTGACCCTTATTTTCTGCCTGCATTTGACGAAAATGAGCTTGTCGCAGCGTTTTGCCCAGCCGACTTCCGCCAAAAGGGGCATATCCAAAACGATAGCCTTGACTTTATTTTGGCGGTTTGCTTTCTTTATGAGCTTCCTAACCTCTTTAAAGACAAGAGGATGGATTATCTTATCAAGTGCCGCGAGTTTATCGGCGTCGGCAAAGACAATTCTGGCTAATTTCCGCCGGCTGATTTTGCCTTTGGAATTTAATATGCCCTTGCCGAAGCAGGCGACCACCTTTTTCTTTACGACGCTTCTTTCGAGCAGTTCGTGGGCAATCTCGTCGGCGTCGATTACCGCGCAGCCTAACTTGGCAAACTCGGCTGCGACGGCGCTTTTGCCTGAGCCGATGCCGCCTAAAATCCCTATTATTGGCTTTTTATTAGGTTTGTTCACGACACGAACAATTTAACCGCCATTCGAAGAACTGTCAAGGGTGCATCGCCAGCCCGCTTTGGAAAATCTTCTCTGAATAACCGAGGACGTCGGGCAAAGTCTCATCCTGAAGTTAAGGAAGCGGCCGAGTTATATTACAGAGGCAGAAAGATAGAGAACAGAAATTTTGAAACTAACCAGGCGCAAAATGCGCCACAACCAGGTCCAAAATGCGCCGGTCACTGGAACAAATTTGAACTTCGACTGGGTCTAAAATGCGCCACTACTAATAAGAAGACTATAACAGATACTATAGAAATTACTACTGCAACGCCTGCGCCGTTGCCTGCTATGGGCAGGCTCCGGCGTTGCCGGTCAGTCGTCGGGAAGAAAAAATGGCGGTGATGGGGGCTTTTAAATTGACAATTTCCGGCTTGAGTTTGGGGGGAATTGGGTGTAAAATTTGGTGAGCAACGGCGGAGAAAAAACATCGCGGCTTTGAAGGGCACGGGACGAAATTAAAAAGGCAGGGCAAAAAGGTGAAAAGAAATAATAACGAGAATAATCGGACCGTCCCTCTTTTCTAACAGGATTTTCGGGAGGCAAGAAAATGCCGGTGAACTATAAGATAATTCAAGCCAAAGATTTCATAAAGGCCAAGCCTACAGGCGAGATAGATATTCAAGAGAGCAAAATAGTGCTCGGTCAGCTCGCGGAGATGGCTAAGCTGGTCGAAGATTGCGAGATACTGTTGGATGTGCGTGAGGCCTACGGCAACCTGAATATGGCCGATTTGAAAGAGCTGGTTCTTGAGCTTGGGCGACACAGGGATGCCTTCAGAAGCAAGATAGCCGCGCTTGCAAGAAATGATGAGCAATTCGACAAGGCGGTATTTGTGGAAGTGTTCGCGAATATTGACGGATTTAAGGTTATGGCATTCACCGATTTTGAACAGGCGATAAACTGGCTGCAGTCCGACGACAATGTGGGAGAGTTGTGGACGTAAGCCGCCGAGGCAGGCAGATTTTTTTGACGCGGATTTCGCTGGTTACGCGGAGAGTTCAGCCACAGATGGACACGGATTAACACTGATTTTTTGACGCTGATTGCGCAGAGGACGCAGAGGGATTTTAGTCAGCTTTGTGTACTTGGCAAATTTTGCTCACAAAGCTTTTCCTTCGTCCACGAGGCCATATAGAATGGCCTTCTTATGAAGCTGACTGAAAATCAGTAAGCATGTCTTATCAGGCGTCCGGCCTTCCATTGTATAAGATGAACACGGATAATCGCAGATTTTTGGTTTGACGGATTGGGGGAATTGAGGGTAAAATTTAGTGAGCAACGGCGGAGAAAAAGCATCGCGGGGTTATTGTTTGATATTTGGTATTGTGTGGTTTGGGGGTAGAATCGTAAAACAAGAAAAAAGCGGAATTATGGCGGGATGAAGTGGAAACGGCTGAAAAAATATGAGATCAGGCGAGCTATTGAGGCGATAAATAGAGCCTTAAGTATTGCCGAGCAAGAGTTACCACTTTACACCTCGCATTGCTCTCGTAAAGATTTCACTCTTCAGCAACTCTACGCGATATTGGCCTTGAAGCAGGAGTTGAATGCAGATTACCGAACGACTATGATAGTTCTGACGGTGTATCAAGAACTGCGGGAGGCAATCGGTTTACACAAAGTGCCTCATTATTCAACGTTATCATATGCGTACAAGCGTCTGCCAAAGAAAGATATTCTGTGTCGGTTCTGGCGATATTAATTTTCGTATCTCACAATAGCACATAAAACGTACGAAACACCGGGAGGGTTTCAACAAGTTATATTTATTTAAAAATATTTTAATAGGTTTAACTCCATTTCCAACAAGTACTTACGAAGCATACACATCAATAAAACTCAAAAAGATTTTACAACATCATAGTAAATGTAGTTTAGTTTAACTGATGAAGAACCTACTAGAACATCCTGACTCTAATAGCGAGTTCCTTCGTTTAGCGAACATACCCTCTTACATAGGAAAAGTTTGGCTTGCAGTCGTTGCGGGGCTTAACAGGCAAAAATGGCCTGTTATATTGGCAGTACTGTCTGCAACCATTGCGACACCGATTGTGCGACTTCGCAGTTTTGAAAATTTCTGGTCAAAACACTTCTGGGGTAATCCTCCTTCTTGGATCTCCTTCTCAACTGAAGTATTCATAGCAGTTTTATGTATTGGGTTATTGTGCTTAAGGTTGTATCGTTCATCTTGGTGGTCACTTACATACGATGTTCAGCATCTGAGAGAATTTTGTGTTAGGCATGGAATAGATGAAGATAAATACCGAATTGTATGTGGATATTTGCTGACAGATTTTGTATTGAGGCGACTTGGAGAAGATGATCCAGAACGCATCAACCAGATAAGGATGATGACGGAGGTACCAGCTTTTCGGAGGATTATGTGTGCTTTGGAGAATAATAAGGAGAATGGTGACACAGAAAGACAAATCAATAAATTGCCAAGCAAAGACGGTAGTGTTATTATAGAGTTAAAAACGAGCCAACGACGATCTAAGAATGTCTCAAGATCACATCGCAGTCCTACTTTTCGATCTAACACGCAAAATTCTATATCAAAACTAGACCGAATGGAAAAAAAATGAGGACTAAACCTCACACCTGCAACCCCACGTGAAGTAACCCCCCAGCGAAAAGATAACCCCCACCGCGTCGGGTGGGGGTTAAATATTTATGACGCTTTAGCATAACTGGCCGTGTGAGATTTGAGCAGCACCTTTTGCAGGGTGGGCAGGAGATAGTTCTTCACCACTTCGTTCCAGCTCATATTTTTGGCCAGCGCGAAGCCGGTCTTAATCATATCCTCGGTCTCAGCATCGCTCTTCGGCAGGCGAGAGCAAACCTGCATCGCGACCTTCTCGCTGATGCTTTGCTCGATTTGCTTGCGGACAGAATCGTCGATTTTCAGCAGGTCCTCGACTTTTTCAGAGTTGTGACCGTTCAGGCGGGTGTAGTCGGCGATGACGACGTTCTTTGCGCCTTCGGCACCGGCAACATCGGAGACAAAGCCGGCACATCCGCAGACGTTGGTGACGACGCAGATTCCGCCGAAAGACAACGGCTCAAGCTGGGCGATACCGAACGGCTCATAAATGCTCTGGCCGAACTCGACGTCGCTTCCCTTGCGGATATCCATAAAATCCATTTCTTTTGGCATTCTTTTTCCGCAATAGTTCTGGCTGAATCCGAACTGGTTTAGGAAGATGATTTTTATATTTCTGCTCCTGGCGTTGAACTCCTGCACAGTAGCATAGAAAGCGGCCTCCCCCCCGGAAAGGTCGGGCATACCTTCGCGGTGTGCCACAGGCCAGTTATAGGCCGATTCCATCTTATTAATATCACGGCTTCGCCTCTGCGAGACTTCTGTAGAGAGGAGGAAAAAGACGGCGGTTTTGGCCTGCGTTCTGAATTCCTTTTCCATGTGCTCCAAGACGCGTAAATCCCGCCAGAGGCCTTTGCTCTGCACCATGCGGGTAACGTGCGTGAAGATGAAGTCCGGGCTAAAGCCCAGCAGCTTGTCGCAATACTGCTGCAGCTTTGCTTTGGACTGGAGCTTATCGTCAAGAGTGATTTGATAAGCCGGTATGCCGTTATAGACTATGTCAACATCGGCGGTTTCGAATTCCGGCGCCAGGAACCGCAGCTCGTCGACTACCTGATTGCCGACCGCGCATATTGCGTCGCAATGCTTGGAAGCGTCCACGAGGGCGTGTTTGAAGAAAGAATCCTGCTCGCCGAATACATCTTCGACATAAAGTTTGTTTTTGCAGGCCTGTTTCATCGCATTGTAGAACATCGTATCGTGGCCGGGATGGCTTTCCACGATGCGGCGCATAGTAGCTACTTCGTGGGCATAGAAGACGGTTTTGAAATCGCAATCCGGCTCGATAATAGCCGCCAATGCGGTCGGCATTCCCATAAACTCGTGCGAGACAATGACCGTCGAATTTTTGGCAGCGCCGATAGCTTTCAGAGCGGCGAGAGCCGGCCAAGCCAGCCGGACATACTGCTCGTATTCCCACAAATCCTCATACAGATTGCTGCGGATGCCGAACCGTTCGAACAAATTTCTTTTAAAGTCGTTGATTATTTTCTTATCCATATGCGTTATGTCAACGAGCAGCACTTCTGGCGAGCTTTTTATACCTGTCTGCTCGTCAGTGAATGTCCGCCTGCCGTAGACGATTCCCACATTGTAGAAGTTTTCGATGTCTCGGAAGGCCTCGTGGTATGCTGTATTTACAAGTCCATCGACGGACGAATAGAGCACCTCGCCATCATCACCCAGCCGATTCGAGACAGACTCTTCAGCGGGGAACAATGGGCCGACAAGGATAGAACGGCCGACCGCCTCGAGATAGGAATTGCTTGTAAAGAATCCCTGCAGGACGGCCCCTATGCCGCCGATCTTCCCCACGGCCTCGTGAGTGACGTGTACTAACGTTGTTTCGCTACCCATATAAGTTCCCTTCCATTAGTTTATACGAAGGCTTAATTCAGATTGTTTTGGCTGCCTCCATATAAAATATAAGAAACAGTTTGATTACGGCCAAATTGGAGTGGTTTGCGGGATTTTATGGTCTGAAAAAAAAGAGGCTGAATTGCACTTTTGGGGTGTTTTTTGGGACGTTTGAGCCGGGCTTAGATTTTTTTTCGAGGGCGTTATTTTACTTTGGCGCGTAAGGTCCTTATCATGCCGGCAAGCACCTGCTGGGGGATGTCGGCCAGCTCCGGCTCAGGTATTTCGCTGGTTGCAATGGCATCGATAATTTTCATGGTACGCTTACCGAAGTGGATTATTGAGCCTGAGACTCTTTCGGCCTGCTCCAAGTCGCCGTCGGCCATTAGCCGTAAATAGATAATTATGTCTTTCGTCAGTTCATTATCGCTTACCTCATATACCGGAGCGGACCTTTCGGGGGAGGTGTCCAGGACCTCGTCCTTTTCGTTCATTATCTCCTGCTCAATTCTGTGAGTTTCGGCCATCAGCCGTTGTTGTTCCGCCAGTTCGCTCGTATCCATCGGTGCGAGTTTGAGCTCTTCGCCGGCGTCCGAAGCGGGGATGTACACTTTGTTATGACATGCCGGACACTTGCCCCATTTGCCGCCGGCATTGTCCGGCGCCTCTATCTTTTTGTCGCAATGTTCGCAGTGAAATGGTATAGTCATTTGTTACCTCCGAATTAGTTATCTTTTTTGTACTCAGCAATTACCTCGGTGGTTATTCCGCCGCGGGGAGTAAACCGCGAGGTAACTTTCATTTGCCGCGGCTTGCAGGGGCCGGATAAATCATCTAATATATCATTTGTCAAAGCTTCGTAAAAGATGCCTTTGCTGCGGTAGCTTTGCATATAGAGCTTCAGGCTCTTCAGCTCGATGCAGAGCTTATCGGGACAATATTCGATGGTAATCTCGCCGAAGTCCGGCTGACCTGTTCGAGGGCAAACGCTGGTGAATTCGGGACATCTGATTGTTATCCAATAGTCCCGCTGCGGACTGGGATTGTCGAACAGTTCGAGTTTGGGCTTTTTATCCATATTATTGAACCTCGTAAAGATTCGGCAGAACTAATATAATAGATATTGATAACTTTTACAAGGTTGAAAATGCTGGAGAAAGATAAAAAAGCGGTGGTTTTGCTGAGCGGCGGGCTTGATTCGTCCACGACTTTGGCCATAGCCCGCGGCGAAGGTTTCCGGTGCTACGCCCTGACTTTCAGATACGGCCAGCGGCACGGGCGGGAAATCGAGGCCGCAAAGAAAGTGGCTTATTCTTTTGAAGTAGTCGAACATCGCTGCGTCGATGTCGATTTAGGCCAGTTCGGCAGTTCGGCGCTTACCGACCTTACAATTGATGTGCCGAAGGACAGGGCCGATCTGGGCGGGGCGGGCCGGATACCGCCGACATACGTGCCTGCCCGCAACACGGTATTTTTAAGTTACGCACTTGCCTGGGCGGAGGCACTCGGTGTGTTCGATATCTTCATAGGCGTTAACGCGGTCGACTACAGCGGGTATCCGGACTGCCGGGCTGAATTTATAAGGGCTTTTGAAAAAACGGCCAATCTCGCCACGGCAGCGGCCATCGAAGGAAAAGGCCAATATAAAATCCGAACGCCGATTATAAATATGACCAAAAGCGAAATCATTCTTACAGGTACAAAATTAGGCGTCGATTATTCCCTGACACACAGCTGCTATGACCCCGACGGGGCAGGCAGAAGCTGCGGCAGGTGCGACTCCTGCAGATTAAGATTAAAGGGTTTTGCGGAAGCAGGCCTGAAAGACCCGATTGAATATGGTAATAAGTGAGATATTCTATTCTCTGCAGGGCGAGGGATTTTTAGCGGGTGTCCCCAGCGTGTTTGTGCGTCTGGCGGGATGTCCCTTACGATGCAAGTGGTGCGACACAAAATACGCCAGGGATGATGGGGCAGGAAGCGATTACAGTATCGAAGAAATTCTCCAAACGGTTCAACAAGGAAAAGGCAAATTCATCGTTATAACCGGCGGTGAGCCGATGGCGAATTCGGATTTGCCTGAGCTGCTGCAAAAGCTGAAATCGCTCGGAAAGCACATAACGATTGAAACGGCAGGCATTGTGTTTATGCCGGATTTGGCCTGCGATTTGATGAGCATCAGTCCGAAACTGAGCAACTCGACACCTGAGAAACTCGAGCTTGCAGAAACTCACGAGGCTTTAAGATTTGATGCAGCGGTCTTGCGCAAGCTGATTGACAATTATAAATACCAGCTAAAATTTGTGGTGGATTCACAGGACGATTTGGCGGAAATTCAGCAAACAATAGAGAAAGTCGGAAACGTCGATTCGGACAAGGTAATGCTAATGCCGCAGGCGGCTACGAGGGACGAACTTTTGACTAAATCGCCGATGGTGGCTGAGATGTGCAAACGCACCGGCTTTGCTTTTTGCCAGCGCCTGCAAATTCTTCTGTGGGACAGCGCAAAAGGAAAGTAGTGCAAAATATTTTACTACTTGGCCGCCAAAAGGGGTGTGCTTCCTAAATCGAGATTTATGGCGAAGCGTTGGGACATTTCCATTGCGTACGACCTCAGTTGAGGATTTAACTCGACCGCCCTTAGCAAATCTCTTTTAGCTCCTTGCGTTTTTCCTAATATAGCGAGGCTGACTGCGCGATTCCCGTATGCCTGGGCGAGGGTGGAATTGCGGCCAATGGCCCGGTTGTAGTCGGACACCGCCTCTTCGAACCTGTGTAATTTTGCATAGGCGTTAGCCCTGTTGTTGTAGCCCTCGGCAAAATCAGGATTCAGTTCGACAGCCCTGGAATAGTCAGATATGGCTTCCTCGAATCGACCCAGTTGGGCATACGCGACGCCTCGATTGTTCAAGGCCTCAGGATAGTTCGGGTTTAATTCGACGGCCCTTGTGTAATCGCCGACGGCCCGCTCGATTTGTCCGGTGTTGCGATATGCGACGCCCCGATTGTTCCACGCCTCAGCCAGCATTGGGGAAAGCTCTATCGCCTTGCCGCAATCTGTTATTGCCTGTTCGAATCGGCGGGCGGTATTGTGCGCGCTTGCCCTGTTGTTGTATGCGTATGCCGCCAATCCCTTTTCATCCAATATCTGAATCTTTCTGTATATACCCATCGAGTTGGTTTTGTCCTTTAATTGAAGATAGCCGCCCGTCTCCTCAAAGGTATCTGCTGCCGCGAACGGCTCGCTTATAAAACCGCCTGGTACAACGTTGGCCATTATTACTTTGCCGTCAGCCAGTTTCACTAAGCAGGCAACGTGACTGAAACCAACAGGTAGTGGTCCTCTTTTCTCCAGCTCAAGGACATTAATGGGATTTGTCGCCAGCCCAATCGAGGTAGCGGTGACATAGAAGACCTGTGTGTAGCCGAGGCACTGGGTCTTGCGATATCTGGTCACATCGGCTAGGTCAAAGAACCGGTCATCAGCTCGAATTCGTCTGCGAATTTCCGCGACCAGTTGCTCTGCAACATCCTGCTCAATCCGGGCCAATCCGGTTTTTGAAATCCGCCCAGCCAGCTCGTTTTGTCTGGCTTCAGCGAGTTCGTCGGCGAGAACAGCAATGATGGGATTTTCTCTGTCGGCTTGCCAGCCGAGGACCATTTTAGTGAACTCATTTGCAATTTGCTCAGAGTATCCGAGGTTTCTGGTCGTGGTTTCTATCTTGTTGAATAGCGCCGCTATGTCGGACTTGCGGGAAAGGGAAACCTTGCCCGATTGCTGCATCGCTGGAGCGCATCCCTGCCCCCCGAGAACGATAATACCTGCGACTATAGCCGCAACCGCTGCCTTCATCACCCATCGCCTCAAACCGACCGCCCTGCGTTTGCAAAGCCATTATCCAAAGTCGATTATATGCTTTATGGGACTTTTTTTCAAGAGATTATGGCTAAACCAGCTATCTTTTATAAGAAAATCGCAAAATATAGGACGTTATAGTGGTTAGAAGGGATATATTTGCTACAGTCGCTACCTCGCCGGCCAATTTGGGGTGAGCTTTGCGGCTTACGCTAACATGGTCATTTGGGAATTGCCATTTGACTTTCGTTGGTCGATAATCAATAATTAATATCGAAGGCCCGCCCGGGTGGCGGAATTGGCAGACGCGCTAGCTTGAGGTGCTAGTGGGGATCCCCCTTGCAGGTTCAAATCCTGTCCCGGGCACTGGTTTCAGCTCTCAATATGATTTTTCTTTTATGGTATTATTGTCTTGACCACACCGGCGTGATGGCTATAATTGGTTTTTCCTAAAACCCCTGCTTTTTCCTCTCTCCCCTCCCTCCGCATAGCAGGGGTTTTTTTATGGTATCTGGTTCTCGCTGTGTACGAGGTGTTTATCCTTATCATAGTCGCCGGTTTTCATTCTGGATTGTTTTCTCCTGAGAAGAGTGCCTCGTATATCCTGGATTGCGTTTTTCATCTTTCGGCTGCTTCCGCCTTTGAAGGAATAAATCAGGCCGGCTGTTAACAGGGTCACTATGAACACCCACGTGAAGAAACCGTAAAAATATACAAGGCCGTAATACCATATCACGTTAAGGCCTGCCAATACGATAGCTGCTATTCCGCCCCACATCGCGATAAACTGTTTCTGGTTCATAATTAAAATCCTTTAATAATTAAATATCAGGTCAAACCCAATCGTTCAGCCTCGGCGTCGAGGCCGTATTGTTTCATTTTTTTGTATAAAGTTGTGCGGTTTATCTGTAATGTTTTGGCGGTTTCCTGCCTGTTCCAGTGATTGGCTTCAAGGGCCTGATGGATAAGATTTTTCTCCGGTTTAGCCAGTGCTTCCTTTAAGCTCATTGGGTTATACGCCTTTTGCTGCTGGTCCTGTTTGATTGAGTTTGGCAGGTCGAGAGGACCGATGAATTTATCTTTACTCAGCAGAACCGCCCGTTCGATTGTGTTTTCCAGCTCGCGCACATTGCCGGGCCAGGGATATCGCTCCAGATATTCCATCGCCTCGGGGGTAATGCCGAGCTTCTCTTTGTTGTTTTGTGCGCAGTAAACCTGTAAAAAATGCTTTGCCAGCAGCCGAACGTCACCTACTCTCTCGCACAGAGGCGGCAGGTCTATCGTTACCACATTTACCCGGTAATACAAATCTTCCCGGAATCTGCCCTGCCTTACTTCTTCATTCAAATCTTTGTTTGAAGCAAGTAATATCCGCGTGTCGACGGTTTCAGTCTTATTGCTGCCGACAGGCTCAAACTGCCTGTCCTCCAGAACCCGCAGGAGCTTGGCTTGAAAGGCCGGTGAAGCATTGGCAATTTCATCAAGGAAAATCGTGCCGCTGTTTGCCGCCAGAAATTTGCCCTCCTTATTGCTTACGGCGCCGGTAAATGATCCTTTAACATGGCCGAATAATTCACTTTCAAGCAGTGTTTCCGGCAGAGCGCCGCAGCCGACCTCTACAAAGGGCTTATCCCTTCGGCTTGAGCGATGGTGTATTGCTTTTGCCAGCATGCTTTTGCCGGTGCCTGATGGGCCTGCCATTAGTATTGTTGTTTTGCTGTCGGCGACGGCCTCTGCAAGCTCGAAGATTTTAGCCATCTTGTAGTCGTGGCTGATTATATTTTCCAGACTGTATTTTTGTTCGAGTTGTAATCTCAGGTTTTCGTTTTCACTCATAAGCGATTGCTGTTTAATCGCTCTTTCCACTACCAGCCGCAGCTCATCGTCAACAATCGGCTTGGTAAGGTATTCGTAGGCGCCTCGCCTGATGGCCTTGACCGCGCTTTCGATGCTGCCATAGCCGGTTATCGCAATTACCACTGTTTGCGGATGGTTTTTTTCGACGGCATCTAATAATTCGAAGCCGTCTCCGTCCGGCAGATTAACATCCGTTATAACGAGACTATAGTTTTGCTTTTCCAGCTCAGCTGAAGCGGCCTTTAAAGTTTCGGCACCTTTTGTTCTGAATCCTTCGAGCGATAGAAATTCGCACAATGAATCCAGTATGATTTTATCGTCGTCTACAATGAGAATATTCTTTTCTCTCATAGTTATCCTTAGTCAGCTTTATGGGCTTTCTGTCGGCGCAGCAGGCAGATATACTGTGAAAATACTGCCGCCTCCGGGCGCATTTTCAGCAGTTATTCGGCCGTTGTATCTTTCGATTATGTCTTTGCATATTGCCAATCCCAAGCCCGTCCCTTTGCCTTTATCTTTTGTAGTAAAGAACGGCTCGAATATGACGTTGGCGTTTTCGGGGGCGAAACCGGCTCCCGTGTCGCAAAACTCCACGACTGCGGTGTTGTTTGCTGCAAGGCGTGTGGAGATACGAAGCTGCCCGCCATCCGGCATTGCGTCAAGTGCATTTTTTGTGAGGTTACAGAATACCTGAAATAAATTGCCGCTTGGGATTTCCGGTATGCCGGCGGCATAGCTCGATAATATCCGGACATTCGAGGTTTCAGCTCTGGTGTCCATTGTTTTTACAGCATCTTCAATAATCTGCTCTATTTTGACATGTTCAAATGGCGCGTAGGTGCTGCGAGAAAATTCCAGCAGCTCACTTACGATTTGAACCATTCTCATAAGACCATTGCGGCACTGTGTGAGGTATTCTTTGGCTTTTTCGAGATTTTCCTGCTCGACAATTCTCATCGTAAGATTGATGTATCGCAGTATTCCATCCATAGGATTGTTTAACTCGTGCGCCACTTTAGAAGTGAGCTTGCCGAGGGTAGCCAGTCTTTCAGTGTCAGCCGACTGTCTTTTAATGCTGGCCTTTTCGGTGATGTCTGCCTTTTCAGATGGTAATTTCTTGCGGCTTGCCATAGCTCAGTTATAGACCTGTCTCCACATTATCGCGTATTTATCCGCCTATGGCGGATAGACGTTGTGAAAAAGCAACATGCCTGTTCTTTTTTCGGATTGAAAGGGCTGCCTGTTTAGTAAAAAGCGCAACATTATGCAGAATGAGCAAATAAGCAGATTTTTTCGGTCCTTGTGTTCGACTTAAACCACAGAAGATGGACTTTTGGCGTTGTTATTTCGCAACATTACGAATATCTTCCCGACCGAATTTGTCGCAGATGGGGCGTTAATTCTGCTTAACTTTATGGCGGGTAAGTAGTTGTAAAAGTAAAAATGGGCTATTTGCACTTCATTTGTTTTGGTATGTGCTTTGCACACCTATACGAATCAGCCGTAAGGAATAATTGAAAATTAAGTCCGCTTGGGGACGCCTTACGGCGCAAGGAGGCGGGTGATGGATGGTTCTGAAAAACGGAAGTTTAAACGGTTACCAATAACGTTTGGTCTATCGTGTCGAAAAGTTGGTTCGGCATCGGAGAAACTATATAAGAGTTGTACAGTGAATATAAGTCCGGGCGGTTTATATTTTGAGACTGCGGAT
>Ga0315276_10000875_pt1 | contig 26583 bp, 14 predicted proteins | sample YL17G05_0_MG_FD_204542 | JGI IMG/M metagenome (GOLD analysis project Ga0315276, IMG submission 204542) | Sediment microbial communities from Yellowstone Lake, YNP, Wyoming, USA - YL17G05_0 | ecosystem: Environmental > Aquatic > Freshwater > Lake > Sediment | place: USA: Wyoming | collected... | reverse complement strand
AGGGGAGATAGATAAGATGGTGGAAGGAGGCGAGGAAATGGGGGAAGTTGGAGGGGTCGGGGGTCAGGGAAGGGAAGAGGGCGGACCAGTTGGGAGTGAGGAGGGTGCGAAAGGTGCGAAGGGTTTGAAAGGTGTGAAGGAAGGACGGAGGGGTCGGGGGCCGGGGGTCAGGGGTCGGGGAAGGAAAGAGGGCGAACTTGGGAGTGGGGGGGAGGAGATAAAAAAATAGGTGAATTGGTTGAATTTGGGAGATAATTTGCTTGACGGGGGTGGGGTTTGGTACTATGATGTGTAAGTGTAGGGCAGAATCAGTTGCCCGGATGAGGGAAATTGGATGTTTGCAGAGCGAAGAGCAGGAGGTAGTTACCATGTGGACAGGAAAATCGAGATCGATAGTGGGCTTGGTGTCGGTGGTTTTGGTGGTGATGGTTGGCGGTGCGGCGTTTGGTGGGACTATCTATGTGAATGATGATGCCTCGACGGGAGGAGATGGGTCGGACTGGGACCATGCGTATAAGTATTTGCAGGATGGGCTGGACGATGCCGGTAGCGGGGATGAGATATGGGTGGCGGCGGGGATATATAAACCCACTTATGATTACGGATTGGCCATTGGCGATCGCGGTAAACACTTCCGTATGATAAACGGCGTGGCGATCTACGGAGGATTTGCGGATACCGGTAACCCGGCCTGGGAAGATCGCGACCCAGATACACATCTTACTATTCTCAGCGGAGACTTACTGGGCAATGACAACCTGGCCACGCCTGTGGAAGACCTGTTCGATGATCCCAGCCGGTCAGATAACTGCTACCACATTTTCTATCATCCAAATGGTACTGACCTGGATGCGACGGCGGTACTCGACGGCTTTAGCATCACCGCCAGCAATGCTGACGGGTCGATTCCACACAACCGCGGCGGCGGGATGTATAACTGGGGCAGCAGCCTGACAGTGACGGGCTGCACATTCACCGGCAACTCGGCTGAGGGCGGCGGCGGGATGTATAACGCTCGGAACAGCCCGACAGTGAGCGGCTGCACATTCACCGGCAACTTGGCTGTCGAGGGCGGCGGCGGGATGCTTAACGGCCGCTGCAGCCCGACAGTGAGTAACTGCACATTCACCGGCAACTTGGCTGAGGGCGGCGGCGGGATGCATAACGCTTACCCCGGCAACCCGACAGTAACCAACTGCACGTTCAGCGGCAACTCGGCTGGGGGCGGCGGCGGGATGTATAATAGCGACGATAGCAGCCCGACAGTAACTGGTTGTACATTCAGCGGCAACTCGGCTGGGGACGGCGGCGGGATGCGGAACAACGACAGCAACCCGACAGTAACTGGCTGCACGTTCAGCGGCAACTCGACTGGGGGCGGCGGCAGCGGAATGTCTAATTTTGGCAGCAACCCGACAGTGACGGGCTGCACATTCACCGGCAACTCGGCTGTCAAGGGCGGTGGAATGCGTAACTCTCAAGGCAGTCCGAGGGTGACTGGCTGCACATTCACCGGCAACTCGGCTGAGGAGGGCGGCGGGATGTATAATAGCGGCAACAGTCCGACAGTGATTGGCTGCACCTTTATCAGCAACTCGGCTGGCGGAGGCGGCGGGATGTGTAACGAGGACAGCAGTCCGGCAGTAACTGTCTGCACCTTCATCGGCAATTCGGCCGGCAACGGTGGCGGAATGTTGAATTACAAAGATGAGAGCCGCCCGATAATGAGTAATTGCACTTTCACCGGCAACTCGGCTGAAGCCGCCGGTGGCGGGATGTATAACTACGACTTCAGCAGCCCGACAGTGACTAATTGTATCCTCTGGAATAATACCGCATCTAGTGGTAATGAGATTTCGGGTACAGCTTCAGTCAGTTACAGTTGCGTTCAAGGAGACTACACAGGTATAGGTAATATCAATGCTGATCCGCTGTTTGTGGATGCTGATGGCGTTGATAATATATCGGGAACTGAAGATGATAATGTCCGACTCCAAACAGGCTCACCCTGTATTGATGCTGGTGATAACAGCGCGGTGACAGTGGCAACCGATCTGGATGGGCAGGCGCGAATCATGGATGGTGATGATGATGGCACGGCTATAGTTGATATGGGGGCATACGAATATTATGGTGATGCTTATGAACCTGTTGTGATTTATGTTAATGCAGGCGCTACAGGGGGTAATAACAACGGGGTGAGATGGGAAGATGCATTTATATTATTACAGGATGCACTTGATGCGGCAACCATCGGCGATGAGATATGGGTGGCGGCCGGGACATATTATCCTTCTGTGAAGGTTGGTGGCACAGGTAACAGATACAAGGCCTTCCAGATGAAAAACGGCGTGACGATCTACGGCGGATTTGCGGCTACGGGTGAGGCGAGTTGGGGAAATCGCGACCCGGATACATATCTTACTATTCTCAGCGGAGACTTGCTGGGCAATGACGACCCGAGCACACCCGTTGATGACCTTTTCGATGATCCCTGCCGCATTGACAATAGTTATCATGTTTTTTGTCATCCTGGGGGTATAAACCTGGATACAACTGCTATGCTGGATGGATTTACCATCACTGCCGGCAATGCCAACGGAGCCCCCAACAACGGGGGCGGGATGGTTAACTGGTACTCCAACCCGACAGTGGCAAACTGTGCCTTCAGCAATAACTCTGCTAACGAGGGCGGCGGGATGTTTAACTGGTACTGCAACCCGATGGTGACTGGCTGCACCTTTACCAGCAACTCGGCTGAAAATGTTGGTGACATCATAATAGTTAATGGTTTCGGTGGTGGCATGGCTAACTACAAGAGCAGCCCGACAGTGACTAACTGTATCTTCATCGGCAACTCGGCTGAAGACGCCGGCGGCGGAATGCATAATTGGTACAGCAACTTCTTGACGGTGAGTAACTGCACCTTCACTGGCAACTCGGCTGAAGCCGACGGCGGTGGTATGGCTAATCGGACCAGCAGTCCGACAGTGAGTAACTGCATCCTCTGGGGCAATTCCGCACCAAGTGGGCCACAGATATATAACTGGCAAAGTACAACAAGAGTTTCTTATTCAGATGTACAAGGAGACATGGCGGGAATCGGTAATATTAGTTCGGATCCGCTGTTTGTGACGGGGCCGTTGGGGGATTACTATTTGAGCCAGGTGGCGGCTGGGGAGGGGGCGAATAGTCCGTGTGTGGATGCGGGAAGCGATACGGCAGTTAATCTGGGGATGGATCAATTGGTAACCCGTACGGATAGAATGGGAGACAGTGGTATCGTGGATATGGGATATCATTATTCGAACGCTATAGTTATAAATCCGGATGTCAATAGAGATGGACGTGTGGATTTGGTGGATTTCGGGATTGTTTCAGGATGGTGGATGGATAGTCTATGCGATGGGGGCAATAGTTTTTGCGGGCGGGCTGATATTAACTTGAGCGGGGATGTTAATCTGGCTGATCTGGAGATTATGGCTGGGAATTGGCTGGAAGGCGTTTGTTTTCCTACGTCGGCGTTTGGTCCTGCTCCGGTAGATGGGGCAGCAGATGTGAATACAAGAATGGAGCTAAGCTGGTCCGCGGGAGACTGTGCGGTATCGCACAATATATACTTTGGTACGAGTAGTCCGGGTGAATTTCAAGGTAATCAGACAGGTACCACGTTTGACTCGGGGGCGTTGGAATTAGAGACGATGTATTATTGGCGGATCGATGAGGTTCAAGGTGACAGCAGTGTTGTAGAGGGTGATGTCTGGAGGTTTACGACTCGGTCGGATATGCTTGTTGGGCAATGGGAGTTGGATGAGTCGAGTGGTACGGTTGCGAGTGATAGTGTGGGGGGTAATGATGGGACGCTTATGGGTGATCCGACGTGGTGGCCGAGTGGTGGCAGAATTGGTGGGGCGCTGGAATTTGATGGGGTTGGTGATTATGTGGAAGTCGCAGGTTACAAGGGTATCAGCGGATCGAATCCTCGGACTGTAATCGCGTGGGTTAAGGTTGAATCAACTGGATCGACATTCTCGATTGTGCGTTGGGGTACGCTGGAAATCAATGGCGGGCTGTGGTCTAATGTGATCAACGCGGCCGGCAACCTGCGAGCCGCTGTGTTTGGCGGCAGCGTTGTCGGTGGTACGGTTATAAATGATAATACATGGCATCATGTAGCTATTGTGCTGCCGGATAAAGAGGATGTGAAAGTTGAGGATATACTGCTTTATGTAGATGGCGGGCAGGAAAGTACCATCATCAGCTTAGGCAGCCAGACAATCGATACCGCTGTGGGGATGGATGTTTTGATTTCTTTAGATGGGTCCGTTGGTCTGCTGGATGATGTTCGGATATATAATTACGCGTTGAGCGAGGAGGAGATTGGGGTGTTGGCGGGTGTGTTGTGACAGTGAGTGAATGATGGGAGGCACTGGGTGGGCGGAAGATAGACCCCTGCCTTCGCAGGGGTGACAATTGTTCGCGGGAATGACAGGTTTTTGTTTTTACGCCAAAATACTGGATTCGCTATCGCGGCTCTGCGCTTCGCTTCGTGTCCCGCTTTCGCGGGAATGACAGTGGTAGTGGGCGGGGCGGTGGAAGATGGCCCCCGCATTCGCGGGGGTGACAGTTTGAGCGGGGGTGACAATTGTTCGCGAGGAGGAGATTGGGGTGTTGGCTGGGGTGTTGTGACAGTGAATTGTTATTGACACGGTCAGATACCCTACTATAATTGGGCTGAAGTGATATTTGTGCTGTATTTGCCGATGCAGTAAGGACCGATGTGAATCGGGTTGGACGAGCAGTTGAATGGAAGTTGTAACTATTGTTTTAACAAGCACTAATGGTCCAGAACGGCTGTTAGGCCGGTGTGGATTTGCGTTTTGGTTTGTCCGTTGTCGTGATCGAGCCGTTTGGTAGTGCCAAAAGTGGAAAATCGGCTTAATATCGGAGTTATTTCTGTAATAACGAACAAAAAAACGGCGAAAAACCGATAAATTATACATGCCCAACTGGTATAGAAAGTTGAAGCGGCAATTTTTGTGCCACCCTGTGGCTGAATGGCCTACGAAAAAGCAACTTCGCTGCGTTCAGTTCAGGGGGTTGCAAATTAGTAAGTAGTTGGTATAATGATGTGTTGCTTAAGCAGACAATGGATTTTGCTTTGGCATTGTGAGGAATAAAGGTTGACTTTTTGGCCCCTTACGAGTTTTGAAGGAACGTTAGCTATGGATTGGGACAAGAACCGTGTCAGCGTTTAGTCCTGAGAGTTTGGGACAGGAAAGCGAATGTCGCGCTGTGAATTGGCGTGGCACCCCACGGGGCAGCCCTGGAGGGTCGCTTGGAAACGGGCCTTAGTAAGGCCCTTGTCGAACCTGCCATGAGGTTTTTGGTTCGGCTCCGGGCGATGGAGGCTCAGGCTGTCTGAGAAAGTTGCTCGGAGCAACGTGAAAGTGGGTTACCTTTGAGAGGTCCCGCTTTTTTTGTTTTTGAATGTTGAGGTTGTGCCAGATGGGCGTGATGGTTTCTGGCAGGGCCGATTATAAAATCTTACAGGACAGGCAATTACATAGCAAGAAAGCAGCGATGAATCCAGAATTACTAAGAACTTTGGACAGTATAGCGCGAGACAAGAACATTGATCGCGAGAGTATATTCAACGATTTGGAAGCGGCAATGGAGTCGGCTGCTCGTAAGCAGTTTGGCCAGTCTGAGGAGGTTGAAGTTAAGCTCGACCGTGAGACTGGTGAGATTTACGCTTTTCTTAACGGTAAGCAGATCGACATCAAGCAATTAGGTCGCATACCGGCGCAGACGGCCAAGCAGGTTATGATTCAGAAATTGCGTGAAGATGAGCGTGGCAGTATTTTTGCTGAGTATCAGGAGCGGGTAGGCGAGTTGGTTGCCGGCACGGTCGGGCAATTCGAAGGTGGCGCGACGATAGTTAATTTGGGTCGAATCGAAGCTATTCTGCCTCGTACTGAACAGATTCCGGGCGAATCTCATCATCCCGGCGAACGTGTTCGGGCCATGATTTACGAAGTAAAAGAGGCGCCTCATGAGGTCAAGATCATTCTTTCCCGCACACACCCGGACTTTATCCGTCGTCTTTTCGAGCAGGAGGTACCGGAAGTTTCGGACGGCATTATCCAGGTCAAGGCGCTGGCACGTGAAGCTGGTTATCGTACGAAAGTGGCGGTAATCAGTCTTGACAGTAAGGTTGACGCGGTCGGAGCGTGCGTTGGAGTTCGTGGCAGTCGTATTAAGAACATTGTCGATGAGCTGGGTGGAGAGAAGATAGATATTGTACGATGGAATGAATCGTCTCAGATATTTATCGGCAATGCTCTTCGTCCGTCGGAGATACAGGAGACAGCTCTTTGTTTTGAGCTTAATCGTGCGACCGTTGTGGTTGGTGAAGATCAATTATCGCTGGCCATCGGCAAACGGGGTCAGAATGTCCGTTTGGCCGCTCGGTTGACCAATTGGGATATCGATATTCTTACGCCGACGGAATATACGCAGGGTATTGAAACGCTGATTAAGGTTCTGCGGACCATAGAGGTGATAGACGATACTATCATCGATAAAATTATGGCACTGGGGATTATTTCGGTATTGGATCTTGAGGAGATTGGTCCGGCACCCCTTACGCATTCGTTGGGTTTGGATGAGGAGTTGGCTGTTAATATTGTCAAAACGGCTTGCGAAGAGGCTCATCGTTCGGCGGGGAGTAAGGCGATCAGTGCCGCCTCTAAAACAATGCTGTCTAAGGAAATCGATCAGGAAGGCGTGTCCAAATCGTCCGAAATATCCCTGCCACGGAATAATTCTGTTTTGTCGTCTCTGGTCTCATTCATTCCGGTAACCGCAAATGACCGGACAGAGCAACCAGTTGAACCAGACACGGATACAGATACAGATACGGACACGGTCGAGCCGGAAGGTAGTCCGGAAGAGACACCAGATGAAGGTTTTTCGGCTCCTGATGAGTTACAATAGTGGCGTCAATATCAATAGTATTTTGTATTAGTTAGCGATACCAGATTATCCTGGAGGTTGTTGTGTGACCAGACGAGTTTTTGAGCTTGCCAAAGAGCTTGGAGTTAAAAGCACTGCGATCGTGTCCAAGTGCCAGGCTGAAGGTATAGACATCAAGAACCACATGAGCACGTTGTCAGCCGGTCTGGAGGCAACTATACATGAATGGTTTACCTGCGATGATGGTACTGTCGCTACGACGGTAGAGACGACAGCGCCGGTAGATCTGGAGAAAGTAAAGACAAAAAGACCGTGTCAGCAGAAGAAAAAGGCAACCGTTTCCAGCGAATCGGCGGCGGTTGTGACAATGGCAGAGTCCATTGCGGAAACGGAAGATCAAGGTCAGCTTGCCGATGTTATTGAGCCCAAGGTGATTGCCCCTTCGATACCGCCGAAACAAGCGGCGAAGCCTGTGGCGTCCAAGCGGCCCAAACGTAAAAGCCCCAAGGAACTCGAGGCTGAAGACAAATCCGTCGAGTCATTGGAGCCGGTCGAAACACCGGAAAAGGCAGCGGTGCTTCCAAAGGAAGAAGTGTCGGAAAAAGTTCCGATGGAAAAAAAGGCTGCTCCTGAGGAGTTGCCGCCAAAGCCACCGGAACCTTTTGTGCCTGCTCCCGCGGTTCTCCAGGGTCCGAGGGTGATCCGTACCGATCCGGTCGAAATTGTATCGGTGCCGCCAAGCCGTGCTCCTCGGAAAAAGACTTCTCCAAGACCTGCGGCGGAAGTGTTTCTTCCCGATCCGATTTACGAGAAGGAAGCCCCAATCGGTACGCGTCGCAGACGTAAGGGCAAAGGCACCAAGATAGAACAGGAAGAAAGCGATCTGAAACCCGGCAAGCAGCGTGCTCTGCATCGCAGCAGTGGTCGAAGGTATGAATCGGTTTCCGATTTGCCAGGTCCGCACGAGTGGGGCGACCGCGACTTGCAGGAACGAGAGCAACGTTTGGCCCAGGCATCAGGCACCCAACTTCATAGACGTGAGCGTCGGCTGTCTCATGTGGAGAAAGGTTCATCCGGCGTGACGATGCTGATTGAGCCTCATCGTATTGAAAAGGCAACTGTAGAGGAGCCGGTTACGGTTAAGATACTCAGCAGCGTCATCGGTATTCGTGCTAATGAAATCATAGCAAAGTTGATGGGAACGGGAGTAATGGCGTCAATCAATCATGTGCTTGACGCCGAGTCGGCGATGATGGTGGCGTTGGAATTTGGCGTAGATTTGACGGTTGAAAGACGAACACTTCTGTGGGACAGACTTTTGGGAAATTTTGACAATGAAGTTTTATCCGAGCAGCAGGGACCTCGTCCTCCGGTAGTAGCGTTTCTCGGGCATGTTGATCACGGTAAGACGTCTTTATTGGATCGGATTCGTAAAGAAAGCGTAGTAGCGGGTGAAGCCGGCGGTATTACCCAACACATTGGTTCTTATCTTTACGATGATGGTCGGCATCGTGTGGCGTTATTGGATACTCCGGGTCACAAAGCTTTTACGGAGATGCGTGCACGTGGCGCGAATATGACGGATGTATTGGTATTGGTGGTTGCCGCCGATGACGGTGTAATGCCCCAAACCATAGAGGCGATCAATCATGCTAAAGCGGCTGAGGTACCCATCGTCGTGGCTTTGAATAAAATGGATCTTCCCGGGGTTGACGAGAATCGCGTTTTGGGGCAGTTGTCAGAAAGGGGTCTGGTTCCTGCCGAATGGGGCGGTGACACGGAAGTGGTTCGCACCAGTGCCGTTACCGGTCAGGGGATTGAAGATTTAATGGAGCATCTTGAATATGTAGCGGAGTTGCGTCACCTGACGGCTTCCAACCAGGGGTTCGCTACGGGATGGGTGGTCGAAGCGGAGATGACCATCAAACAGGGAGCGGAGGCAAGATTACTCGTCAGGAGCGGCAAACTCAAGCCGGGAAACATTTTGGTCAGCGGTTGTTCGTACGGTCGTATCCGAACGATGATGGACGCCACAGGCCGAAATATCAAGGAAGCGGGTCCGTCAACGCCGGTGGCAATAACAGGCCTGAACAAAGTACCTATTGCCGGAGATCGTTTTTGCGTAGTGGAGAGTATTTCCCAGGCGGCCGAGATCGCCTCCGAGCAAGAGGATTATCGCCGGGAAAAGGCTTTGGCCCAACGTCGTCAGGTTACCCTGGACAATCTTTTTAGCGAGATTGCCGCCGGCGAACTTAAAGAGTTCAACGTTATCGTCAAAGCCGACGTACAGGGTTCTGTTGACGTTTTGCGTGATACGATTATGGAGATGAACACCTCCGAAGTAGCGGTGCGAATTTTGCACTCGGCGGTTGGCGGCATTACGGAAAGTGATGTACTTTTAGCGCAGGCTTCCAATGCCATTATAATCGGCTTTCAGGTTATCGCCGATGAACATGCCCGCAACATAGCGGAAAAGGAAGGCGTGGAAATTCGCCTGTACCGGATCATTTATCAGATTAGCGATGACATCAAGAAGGCTCTGGAAGGACTGCTTAAACCGCGGATCGAAGAGAAGCCTCTCGGTCGTGCCGAGGTGCGTCAGATATTCCGCGTTTCACGCATGGGCGTTATTGCCGGCTGTTTGGTGACCAATGGTTTTATTAGCCGTTCTGCCCAGTTGCGTGTGATTCGTGACAATGTAGTAATCCGCGACAACAGTTCTGTCGAATCGCTACGTCGCATCAAGGATGACGCCAGCGAAGTTCGTAGCGGCCTGGAATGTGGCATCAAACTGGCAGGCTTTGACGATCTGAAAATCGGTGATTTGATTGAAGCCTATGAATTGGTGGAAATCAGCCGAACCTTAGACCCAGTTGAATAATTCCCCCGCAAAGCCAATGTGCGATTCCGCACTTTTTCTTGTGTATTGTTTATGCGTAAAGTTAGAACAGGGGCTTTGAAGCCAAAATTGGCAATTTTACAGGTTAGCGGTTATATACCAACTCCGTGATTGGTATCGCTTAGCGAAGTCAGGGTTTGAGAAACAGGTAATATAACCGACCTTCCTGATAGGTTTGTCCGGCCAGTCTGCCGGCGGCGGGTCCCTGGCCCATATAGATATCACATCTGCCGGCAGCGCGAATTGCCCCCCCCGTATCCTGGTCCAAAACAAAGACACGATGTGAGCGTTTAGCGATCTGAGAGTCTGTGGTCTGGTGCAGAGGAGTCAAGATGTACGCCAGGCACGCACGTGGGAAAATCGACTTGTCGGTGGCAATGGTTCTCATCGGGATTACCGGCGCGTTCAGGCTGCCGCGAGGCTGGCCCTGTTCTATCCTGAAGAAGACGTACCTTGGGTTTTGCCAGGTGTACTTATTTACTTCGTCCAGATGAGTCTTAAAGAAATCGATCATTGCCGCCAGGCTCATCTGATTTCGAGTTATTTTGCCGTCCTTGATTAGTTCTTTGTCGATACGGCAATACTCATGTCCGTTATTGGCGGCATATCCTACGGTAATCAGTTGGCCGTCGGGTGTTTTGATTTTGGCTGAGCCTTGCACATGGGCGATATATACTTCAAACGGATTGCCTAGCCAAATAAGCTCATTACCTTTGAGCATACCTGAGCTTTCAATTTCAGCCCTGGAAGGATATTGCCTGATCTGTCCGTCTGGTCCGCGTTGTCCGAGTATCGCTCCGTTAAGTCCCTTTACGAGATCATCAGGCTGTCTGTATAACGGATATTGAAAGCGCTCCGTCCGTACCGGCGAACCATCGAAGATCGGAGTGTAGTATCCGGTGAACAATACGGTTCCCTCGTCGTCGCATCCCACCGAGATATAGACATCGAATTTGCTGCGAATGGCGGCGTTGAGCCGAGAGCCGGCCAGACCTGAATCTAACAATTCGTTAAACGCCCGCAGACTGGCTACCGCCCGGGCGTGTGTAATCTCGCCGCAGGGGAAGAACCCGTTACTCGAGGGCTTACTCAAATAATCCAGGCTGTTGGTTATAGCTTTTTTCAGATCAGTCAGGTTGCTGCAGGCCGTGGTAAAGTCGGGGATCTCGGCTGGGTTCGTTATTTTCCGCAGTGCTGTCTGGCCAGGCAGTAGCTGTCGGTCATAAATTTGCTGCGGTTTCGTCCTGCAACCGGTTGCACCAAACAGAAGCACAATTACGATCAAAAGGGAATTTCTGCACGTCATTGTTGTCCTCCAAGACTCTCAATCTCATTTGTCGGTGATAACGATAAAAAAAGCAGCGTGTCCATGTTTTCGCCGCACGTACGCCTTTCGATCTGCAATAATAACCATGCCAGCCATAATGTCCAGTTTTTTTGACTCCAAAATATTGTTTTCGATGCAACAAAAAGAAGTTGATGGTCGTTAGAAAAGGTGGTATCCTCCTTAACTGATTGTGATCTATAATGTATGCTCGATCAAGCAGAAAAGCAGTTTAATTGTAAGTCTTTATATAGGAGAAGGTTGCGGCCATGAGAAGTAAAAATATTAATCGACGTCAGTTTGTCAGGAAAACAGTCGGCACGGCTGTTGGTCTGGTGGGTTTGCCATATCTTGTTCCTTCGTCGGTTTTTGGTAAGTCCGGGGTTATATCTCCCAGTAATCGCATTGTTATGGGCGCCATCGGCGTCGGCTCAATGGGCCAAGGCGATCTGCAGGAATTTGTGCACAATAATGAAGTCCAGACGGTGGCTGTTTGCGACGTTGACAGAGGACATCGTGAACAGGCCAAGGCAATAGTGGATAAAAAATATGGTAATGGAGATTGTAAAACTTATCTGGATTTCCGCGAGCTTCTCGGCCGGGGCGATCTGGACGCCGTCCAATTGGCCCTTCCAGATCAGTGGCACGGGATCATAGCCGTCGCTGCCGCCCGGGCGGGACTCGACATTTTCGGTCAAAAGCCGTTGGCTCGAACCATCCATGAGAGCCGAGCCATTGTGGAAGCGGTAAAACGTTATAATTGTGTCTGGCAGACCGGTAGTCAGCAGCGTTCTGATGATATATTCCATCATTCATGTGAGCTGGTCCGCAATGGCAGAATCGGCAAAGTGCGTCGAGTTGAGGTCGGACTGCCGGATGGCCATGCGTCCAGTGAGACGAAAGGCGTCATGCCCGTTCCTGATGGTTTGGACTGGGATTTTTGGCTTGGGCCGGCGCCAAAAGTACCGTATCGAGGAGTCTGCCACTGGGACTGGCGATGGATTATGGACTATTCCGGCGGTCAGCTCACCGATTGGGCGGGTCATCACATCGACATCGCCAAATGGGGTTTGGGACTCGAGCGCAGCGGACCGGTCGAAATAGAAGGTGTAGGCCAATATCCGCAAGAAGGTATCTACAACGCTCCCTACGCATACAAGTTCACCTGTAAATATGCCGACGGTCTGGAAATGATCGTCGCCAATGACTCTCAACAGCCAAAAGGAGGAGGCGCTACGTGGTACGGCGAAAAAGGATGGATTAATGTCGATCGCAGTGGTATCAAAGCCGAACCGGAAAGCGTTATACATGAGATCATCGGTCCCAACGAGATCAGACTCTATAAGAGCCGCGGCCATAAGCAAAATTTTCTCGACTGTATCAAGACCCGTCAGGAGACGGTGGCCCCGGCGGAAATAGCCCATCGGTCCATTAGTGTCGCATTGTTGGGTGAAATCGCCATGCTTACCGGGCGCAAGCTCAAATGGGATCCCGAAAAAGAACAGTTTATTAATGACCCCGGAGCTAACCGGATGCTCTCCCGACCCATGCGCAGCCCATGGCACTTATAACCAGGTTTATAACAGAACAATATTCCAGTAAAACCAAGAAAGAGAAAAACAATGAAACGAAAATCAAAAATCATCCATATCGTACTGATTGTCACCTGGTGTCTTTTTTTGATCCCGAGCCATTCCCAGGCGGCTTCAGCAGTTTCACAGGACGAGTTAAAGAAAATAGCTGATGCGTCGCCGGCAAAAGCAACCGCTGTGCCTGCTGGTCCGCGTAAACTGCTGGTTTTCGGTTTGTGTAATGGTTTCCGGCACAGTTCGATCCCCTATTGGGATGAGGCATTGACGATCATGGGTCGCAAAACCGGGGCGTATGAAGTTACGATCGGTAATGATATGTCCGTGTTCAAGCCGGAAAGCCTTAACAGATTCGATGCCGTCTGTCTGAATAATACCACCCAATTGAAGTTTGACGCCGAAGCGCGTGAGAGCCTGATGGCTTTCATCAAAGGTGGGAAAGGTATTGCGGGCATTCATGCCGCCACGGACAATTTCTACGACTGGCCGGAGGCCGCTGAGATGTTCGGCGGACAGTTTTCTGGTCATCCGTGGACCGCCGATGGAACCTGGGCAATTAAGATCGACGATCCAAAACACACGCTTATGGCAGCTTTTGATGGTAAAGGTTTCAAGATTAATGACGAGATTTACCGTACCGCCCCTCCCCTCTACTCACGCAGCAAGCAGCGGGTTCTGATGAGCCTGGACATGTCGGATGATGTTACCGCAAATGTCTCAGGCGTCACACCTGATGATGCCGATACAGGTATCAGTTGGGTCAAGAGCTACGGTAAAGGCCGGTTATTCTACTGTTCGCTGGGTCATAATCATCAGGTCACCTGGACCGCGCCGGTTCTGCAGCACGTCCTGGATGGTATCCAGTTTGTGCTGGGCGATTTGCCCTGTGATACTACCGCATCGGTCATGTCGGACCTTCCTGAATTGCTGTCAAAGGTTGCCGCTTATGACTACAGTCAGAGCCGCAAACCGCTTAGCAAGCTATCCGACATTATACGTAACGGGCAGGGTTCACCTGAACTGCTGAGCAAAATTGAAAACGAGTTTGTCTCGCTCCTTCAATCGGATACCACCCCGGCCGGCAAGGGGTTTATCTGTCGCGAATTGAGTATCATTGGCACCGGCCGGTCTGTTCCTGTTTTGGTCGGGATGCTGACCGAGCCTGAAACATCCGATATGGCGCGTTACGCCCTGGAACGCATTCCTGATCCCGCTGTCGATGATGCGCTGCGGGCAACCCTGCCGAAATCGACCGGCAACGAAAGAATAGGAATAATTAACGCGTTGGGTATGCGCGGCGATCGCAAATCGGTTGCTGTCCTGAAAGATATGATCGACAGTTCCGAGACGACGACGGCCGCTGCCGTGGTCAGCGCTTTGGGTCGGATCGCGGGTCCGCAGGCCGCCGCGGCGCTGGCTCAGGCCAAAAGCAAAACTACCGGTCAGTTACAACTGCTGGTTTTGAACGCTTATCTGCAGTGCGCCGATGATATGGTAAAGAACGGCAACCAAGAAGATGCCTTGAAGATATACCATGAAATCTATAATTCGGACGCTGCGGAGAATATACGTATCGCGGCGCTGAGAGGTATGGTAGCCACACAAAAAAACAGAGCCGGCGAAATTATCGTCCGTACCCTCAAGCAAGATAATCAGGCAATGCAGACGGCAGCGGTTAAACTTTTGGGTGAAGTGCCTGGAGAAAAAACGCAATTGTTAGAAAACGTTGCCGCGGAACTGCCGAACCTTTCGGCCGCGGTTCAGGTTCAGTTACTGGCGGCGTTGGCCGACTGTGGCAACCTGGTCGCGCTGCCTGCGGTTGTTTCGGCGACTAAAAGCACCGATGAGGCTGTTCGTGTGGCTGCTTTGACGGCATTGGCGAAGCTGCCGGACAGTTCGAACGTTGGTTTGCTGACGCAGGTAGCGGTAGAGTCAACCGGCGCCGAACAAGAAACCGCCCGTGCCAGTCTTTATGATATGCCAGGCTCGCAGATCGACGAAACGATCATATCAGCTATTGCACATGCCGATCCGAAAGCTAAAGCTGAATTGGTTCGCAGTATCAGCCAGCGTAACATGTATTCGGGTATGGCTACTTTGTTGAAAACCGCGCAAGATACGGATAGTAACGTTCGGATGGAATCGTTCAGGGCTTTGAAAACCGTTGCCAAAGCCGAAGACTTGCCGGCATTAGTCAACCTTTTGGTACAGACTCAAAACGATAGTGACCGAACAGAGGCCGAGAGAACTATAATTGTTGTTGTCGATCGGATTTCTGAGCAGTCCCAACGGAACGAGGCGATATTGGCTGTGCTGCCCTCTGTCAAAGAAGACGCGTCAAAGGCTTCTTTACTGAACGTACTTGGTAAAATAGCGGATGACAGTGCCCTTCCATCGCTTCGCAATGCTCTAAGGGAAAGAGGCGATAAGGTACGTGATGCCGCTGTTCGCGCCTTGTCCGAATGGCCCAATTCCAAGCCGATAGACGCTATGCTGGCCGTAGCGAAGACGTCCGACAAAAAGACGCATCGGGTTCTTGCTCTTCGCGGTTACGTCCGCATGATCGGACTTGGCAGCCGCCCAACCAAGGAAATGCTGAATATGTATGATATGGCCATGAAGATATCCTCGGATGTGAGCGAAAAGAAGACGGTATTTTCAGGCCTGGCGAAGGTGAAAAGACTGGCAGCGATGGAGATGGCGGTAGCGTATCTGGATGACAAGGAATTGCAGGATGAGGCAGCCCTTGCCGTGGCTGGAATCGCTCAGGCTGTTTGCGGCAGCTATCCCGAAGAAAGCAAGGACGCGTTAGAAAAGGTGCTTAAGATTTCGCAAAATGAGGCGCTGCGCAAGCAGGCTATGGAAACGCTAAGCTGTATCGAACAATTGCGATCGGACGACAACCTGATCGCCTGGGAGGTTTCCGGCCCGTATGGTAAAGTCAGCCCGAGAGAACTTTTCGATATGGTTTTTGCTCCGGAGGAATCTGACGCCAAGGATGTGGCCTGGGAGATCATGCCCGTCTTGACCAATAAAAACCAAGCGTGGCTTCTTGATCTGAGCAAACTGTTCAGAAAAGATAATTGTGCAGCCTATCTGCGTAACAAAGTGTGGTCCGATAAAAACCAAAATGTTCGACTGGAACTGGGTAGTGATGACGGTGTTAAGGCCTGGCTGAACGGCCAATTGGTCCATTCCAATAACGCTAACCGAGGAGTCGCACTGGGGGCGGATAAGGTCGAGGTGATCTTGAAAAAAGGCTGGAATACTCTTATGCTCAAGATTACCAATGGTAGTGGTGAATGGGGTGCTTGTGCCCGCATTCGCGCGCTGGACGGCGGCAAAATCGAGGGTTTGCGGGCAGCCGTGGACGAGTAGGGAACCTCATGCCCCGGGCGTGCCGGTAGTTTCTTTGAGCATAAGTAAGCCTAAATGCCCGCTTGACCGTGTGTCTCTACGATGTTATGACGCGTAGCTGCTGGATTACGTAAATTTTTCTACTCTACTTAAGGAACTGGATGAGATTATGGTTAATAACAGCGAAAACAATAAAGAATCGGCGAAGGGTGTAAACAGACGTACTTTTCTGCATTCCACCGCGGTGGCGGGTGCGGGACTGGTGCTTTCGCCAATGGTTGGAGCCCAGACAAGTAATGGCAAAACGGACGATGTCGTAAATGTCGCCCTGATCGGTGCCGGCGCTCAGGGGCAAACCTTGTTAGACGCTTGTATAAACAGGAATAACATACCAAACGTTCGCTTCAAGGCGGTTTGCGATATTTGGGATTACAACCGGGAATATGTCTCCCGCAAGTTGAATGCATATAAGAAACGCGGCCACGAGGGCACCGCTTATGTGGACTACCGGGAGATGCTCGATAAGGAAAAAGATCTCGATGCTGTCATTGTCGCCACGCCGGATTTTTGGCACGCTGAGCATACCGTTGCTTGTCTTGAAGCCGGTCTGCACGTTTATTGCGAAAAAGAGATGTCCAATACGCTCGCCGGCGCCAAGCGTATGGTGGAAGCTGCCAGGCGTACCGGCAAGCTGCTTCAAATAGGCCACCAGCGGCGCAGCAACCCGCGTTATATATACTGCTATGAAAAACTGATCAAAGACGCGAAAATCCTTGGGCACATTACCACCATCAATGGACAGTGGAACCGCAGAAAAGCGGCGTGCGAAGATTTTGGCTGGCCGGATGGCGAAGGTATTGACCAGGCGACGCTTGAAAAATATGGTTTTAATTCGATGGAGCAGTTCAGGAACTGGCGGTGGTACAAAGGACTTGGCGGCGGCCCGGTCGTCGATCTGGGTTCGCACCAGATAGATATCTACAGTTGGTTCCTCGATGCGTTCCCAAAATCGGTAACGGCCAGTGGAGGCATCGACTACTGGAAGGATCACCAGTGGTATGACAATGTGATGGCGATTTATGAGTTCGAGACAGAACAGGGGACAGTACGTGCCTTGTACCAAACACTGACAACCAACAGCAGCGGCGGTTATTTCGAATCGTTCATGGGCGATGAAGGGACATTGGTGATCTCGGAAGCCTCCGGGCGGGGTAGTTGTTACCGCGAACGTGGTAGCGAATCGAACAGCACCGATGAGTCTGAGAAAAAAGAAGATCCGTGGGGCAAGTGGATCAAGAATGGTTACTTATGGCGACAGTGCCAGCTTAGAGGCCATCAGGATTGCATAGACGAACACAAAAAAGAATATGAGCAGGATTTGGCCAAATGCATGGAAGACTGCGGATGCAAGCCGAATCCCGCTAAAGGTGCCGTGTTGGACGTACGTGAAAGCGTTCCAGCAGAGATGTATGAGTTGCCGATACGCATGGACAAGGCGTACCATCAGCCGCACCTGGAGAACTTTTTCGACGCGGTTTGTGGCAAGGCCAAGCTGAACTGCCCGGCCGAGATCGGTTACGAAACGGCGGTAATGGTGCTGAAGGTCAACGAAGCGGTGGAAGCAGGCCGCCGGCTCGATTTCAAGCCGGAAGAATTTAAGGTGTAAGAAACACGTGGCTTAACAATACGATTTGCTACACAGTTTAGTTATTGGTGACGGAGATATACAGGTTAATGATATACTTAGATAAAACGAGATTATTTGCCGCTGTTGTTGCGATTATTTGTGTTACCACCCTGCAGACAAATGCAAATGAGAAAAAACCAAAACTCGGAGACCTCAGCGATGGCAATCGTTCGGTCCCGGTTCATACCATCAACCTGTATGAAAAAGTCGATGAGGGGAAATCTGCCAAACCTATAAGGGCAGACGACGATCTCGTGCTGCCTTTTTCTCCGCGCTACACCTGCCGGGAATGTCATGATTATGAAAAAATAAGCTCCGGCTGGCATTTCAACGCCCTTGACGCAAATGCCCAGCCCGGCCGCCGTGGCGAACCGTGGATTTTTGTTGATCGTGAAATCGGCGTCCAGATTCCCCTTTCCTATCGAAACTGGCCCGGGGCATTCAGCCCTGATCAGATCGGGATGACCCCCTGGCAGTTTACCCTGATGTTCGGCAGGCATACTCCCGGCGGCGGCGCCGGTGAAATCGAAAGCAAGGATCCGGACGAAATAATACGAGGAATTGTCTCTGGCAAACTGGAGGTCAATTGCCTGAGCTGTCATAACGCTGCACCAACCCACAATCAGAGCGAATATGCCAACCAGATCGGGCGCCAGAACTTCCGTTGGGCCGCCGCTGCCTCCTGCGATTTTGCCACGGTACGCGGCTCCGCCCGTGGCATGTCCAATACATATAATCCCCTGATGCCGAGGGTACATGACGATTCCCAGGGGACTCCGCCGTCAATTTCGTATGATAAAAGCCGTTTTGATGCAAAAGATAGAGTATTTTTCGATATTGCAAAAAGAGTTCCGGCTCAGCGCTGTTATTTCTGCCATTCCACTAAAACTGTCGGTCACGAAACATGGGAAACGGACCAGGATGTGCATATAACCGCGGGCCTGACATGTGTCGATTGTCATCGACATGGACTGGACCATATAATAAGTCGCGGTTATGAGGGTGAATCGAAGGAAAAAGGATCACCATCGCTGGCTTCCCTTACCTGCCGAGGTTGTCATCTGGGAGACAAATCGGCCGACAAGAACGCACCGCCCATAGCCGGACGGCTCGGCGCACCCCGGCCGCTACACAAAGGCATCCCGCAAAATCATTTTGAGCAGCTTACCTGCACTGCATGTCATTCGGGTTCCTGGCCCACGCAAAAACCCTATTTTGTCAAAACCTCCCAAGCCCACGCTCTCGGAACATTCGGAACCGATAAGTCAGACCAGGCTTTACCGATCATTCAGTCAACCGTTTTTTCCGCACAAGCAGACGGCAAGATCGGAACAAGTAAGTTGATATGGCCTGCCTATTGGGGCCGAATGACCGGCGATGAAGTGTCACCCATGGCGGTTGACGAGATAAGGGATAAGGCAGGTGAAGTACTGGCAACGGGCGAAAAGAAACAGGATGGCTGGTCGGCTTTGACTAAAGAGCAGATCGCCAAGGCCCTGAAAATTTTGGCTGGAGATAAGGATCAGGGGCAGACGGTTTATGTCACCGGAGGGAAATTGTATCGCCTGGGATCTGATGGAAAACTAACCTGGGACGAAGAGCACAAGGCCGCCGGGCCTTATACCTGGCCGATGGCGCACAACGTAAGACCGGCAATTCAGGCATTGGGCACCCACGGCTGTGACGATTGCCATACAACGTCTTCACCTTTCTTTTATGGTCAAGTTATTGCTGGTTGCGACGGCGTCAGCCCACAAACACCTGAAAAACAAATGGTGGATTTTCAGGGTCACGATCCTTTTTACGTACTATCATTTAACCTTTCGTTTATATTTCGCCCTATGTTGAAAGTTGTGTCTATAGCTTCCTGTTTGCTTGTGGCTGCCGTCCTGTTGCTATATGGCCTCAGAGGCCTTTTCTGTATCCTCAAACTGGCCGCCGGCTATAAAATTCAAACGGCTGCCGTTGACAGCAGCGAGCCACGCAAACCGACACGTCTCCTGGCGATTTTTCAAGTGCTCATTTTGGCTGGTGTCATATTAACCGGCTCGTTTCTGGCGATTACTGGTTTTTACGCTTTCCTCATTGCCCGACAACCGTTGAGCGGTTATTTGTTGATGCTTCATTGTACCGCGGCGCCGGTTTTTGCCGTCTGTATGGCGGTTTTAACCCTGTTTTGGTCTCATCGCTGTCGCTTCAGTTTCGGAAATGACCGACGGATTACCATATCTGAAATAGTTCAAAAAACATGTTTTTGGTTGATCGCTATGTTTCTTCTACCTGTCACAATGTCGATTGTTTTGAGTATGTTTCCTATTTTCGGAACAGATGGTCAGGTTTTTCTCTACCATTTGCACCGCTATAGCACTTTACTGCTAACCATATTCGCGATAATATATTTCGTATCGGCGGCAATGGTCCATAAACAAAAACAGCCCAAGACCTAATACTACAGCGAGACTTAGCTGATATTTGACATTTTAAACCACATTATCAGTATCAAAAACGCAGTTAATTGCATAAAATCGCGATGTAGTACTAAACCGGAATTTGTGGTCTAAATTGTTGGTTTGTGTGCGTGGATGGGCATGTTGGTTACTTTTGGTGCGTTGTAGAAAATTTTTTATATTTTATTTTATTTAGATGGTTGACAGCCGAAATAACTATGGTACAATTGGATGTTCGTCAGGTAGTTGTGGTGTATGTGCCTGTTTACCTGATGGTTTTTTGGCGGTTTCGAGCCGCGATGTGCTGTTTATAAGTTTTTTTGAGATAAGCAGTTACGGCGCGTTGCAGGCGGCGAGGCCGTGGTAAAGCTCTTTGACAAGTGAACAGTTGCCAGAGTAACGAGAATGTGGGTTGAATCGGCGTGCTGTGAAACTGCCGATTTGGCCGTGAACCACAAATCTCTTTTTTCAAGAGGTTTGTTTGGTGTGTTTTGTCCGGTAAGACGGACATTCGCATTCTCGTACACAGACGTGAATGTGAGCCAAATCGAATGCCAACACAGATTTGCGAACGTTTCCCTTGCCGCCCGTTCCGAAAGGATTTGGGCTGGCCAGGAGGGTTTATGTTTTGTAGATTTGTGGCAAACGATAAAAATTGAAGAGTTTGATCCTGGCTCAGAACGAACGCTGGCGGCGTGGCTAAGACATGCAAGTCGAACGGACCATCCTATTGAGTAATCGAGCGGATGGTTAGTGGCGGAAGGATGAGTAATGCATAAACAACGTACCCCGGACTTTGGAATAGCTGCGGTCTTCGGATCTTTAGCGAAAGTGCAGATAATACCAGATGATATCCTCTAGTCGTATGGCTGTTGGATCAAAGGGTTTTCGGATACCGGTTTGGGAGCGGTTTATGTCGTATCAGTTTGTTGGCGAGGTAACGGCTCACCAAGACTTCGACGCGTAGCGGGACTGAGAGGTTGGCCCGCCATATCGGGACTGAGACACTGCCCGGACCTCCACGGAGGGCTGCAGTAACGGATATTGCGCAATGGGCGAAAGCCTGACGCAGCGACGCCGCGTGTAGGACGAAGCCCCTCGGGGTGTAAACTACTGTCAGGGTGAAGAAAGACAAAGGCTGTAATGCCTGCGTTTGATCGATCCCAGAGGAAGGACCGGCTAACTTCGTGCCAGCAGCCGCGGTAATACGAAGGGTCCAAGCGTTGTTCGGAATCACTGGGCTTAAAGAGCACGTAGGCGGGAAGTTAAGTGTCCTGTGAAATCCCTCGGCTCAACCGAGGAACTGCGGGACATACTGGCTTTCTTGAGGCAAGTAGGGGTGCATGGAACTCTAGGTGGAGCGGTGAAATGCGTAGATATCTAGAGGAACGCCAGCGGAGAAATCGGTGCACTGGGCTTGTTCTGACGCTAAGGTGCGAAAGCGTGGGGAGCGAACGGGATTAGATACCCCGGTAGTCCACGCCGTAAACGATGTCTACTAGGTCGTGGCGAATCTGACTTCGTCGCGGCCGAAGCAAAAGTGTTAAGTAGACCGCCTGGGGAGTACGGTCGCAAGGCTAAAACTCAAAGGAATTGACGGGGGCTCACACAAGCGGTGGAGCATGTGGCTTAATTCGAAGCAACGCGAAGAACCTTATCCTGGGTTTGACATGCTTGGATGCCTGCCGTGAAAGCGGATTTGGCTGCCTTCGGGTGAAACTTGCACAGGTGCTGCATGGCTGTCGTCAGCTCGTGTCGTGAGATGTTGGGTTAAGTCCCGTAACGAGCGAAACCCTTATCGTTAGTTGCCAGCGCGTTATGGCGGGGACTCTAGCGAGACTGCCGGTGTTAAACCGGAGGAAGGCGGGGATGACGTCAAGTCCTCATGGCCTTTATGCCCAGGGCTGCACACGTGCTACAATGGCGAGGACAAACCGACGCAAGACCGTGAGGTGGAGCAAATCGGAAAAACCTCGTCCCAGTTCGGATTGCAGGCTGCAACTCGCCTGCATGAAGTCGGAATCGCTAGTAATCGCAGATCAGCTATGCTGTGGTGAATATGTTCCTGAGCCTTGTACACACCGCCCGTCAAGTCATGGAAGCCGGGAGTACCTGAAGTCGGGTAGTTAACTTTCGAGGGACGCCTGCCGATGGTAAGTTCGGTGACTGGGGCTAAGTCGTAACAAGGTAGCCGTAGGGGAACCTGCGGCTGGATCACCTCCTTTCTAGGGATGACTAGACGTCGCCGCCCGTAAGGGGGGCGATGGAAATGTCAGCGCAATCTCGTTACCTGCAACTGTTTCTTGTATATAAAGACCTGTCGAGTATATCGGCAGGTCTTTTTTTTGTGGGTATTATTAAAGACGCATGGTCACCGAATTTTGGCTCGCAGTTCCTTTCGGTTTTTGACGCGGATCTGGGCGTTTTGGTAGCGTCTTTTTTCCTCGTCGGTTTGTGGGACGATCGGGGCAACCGGTGTGGGTTTTTTATTTTCGTCCAGGGCGACAAAGGTCAGATGAGCGGTAGTGGCGGTTATTTTTCTATTAGTGGCGGGGTCTTCTCTTACGACCCGGACGCCGACCTCCATGGAAGTTCGTCCGACATAATTGACCAGGGCTTTTAGAACGACATGGTCGCCGATATAGATCGGTTCCTTGAATGAGAGCGAATCGATACTGGCGGTGACAACTTCCTTTCCACAGTGTCGCTGGGCGGCCATGGAAGCGACCATATCGATCAAGGCGATAATGACGCCGCCAAAAGCGGTGCCCTGGGGATTAGCCTGATGCGGCATGATTAGATATCTGCTTTCCACTGCACTTTGAGCGGGAGTTTTGACCTTTTGCTTTTTCACAATGTTAACCACCATGCCTATTTGACAAATTCCGCGACAAAATATTTCGGGGTCAAGGGTTCACCGGTAGCCCGCTCGATCATTTCGTCCCAGGGATAAATTGCTGCAGGCGCAAAAATCTTATTACGCAGATATCGGCCGACCTTGGGCTGATCGACATAACTGACATCCCGATCCGAGTCGAGTTTCAGAACGTTATGCACCAGATAGTTGTGCACCTGAGAGGCCATCAGGTCGCCCAACATATAGTTGTGATAATAACAGGGAGCAATAGTGAAATGTATCTTAGCGGCCCAATCCGGTTCGTCACGGTTCGTCGGTCTGTTTACGAGTTGATATTTTTCAACCATCTGCCACCAGAGAGCGTTCAGGTTCTGATCGGGATCGGCGTAAAGCTGCTTTTCAAAATAATACATAACCGCGGCCCAACGAACAAAAATAAGCTCTTTGATCTGGGTGTACTTGCGACTGACTTGTTCTATTTCGTTGTGCTGCTGGTCCGACAGTTCCAGCATCTGCCGCATCCAGGCGGCATTACGACTCAATCGCCCGAAAACCATAGCTATGGCTTCCGTTGTGAGAATATGAGCCGGTTCTCTAATCAGGTACGGTACTTTTCGGTCATGATATTTGAAGTAAACCCCATGACCCAACTCGTGCAATGTCACTTCCATCCAGTATTCCTTATCTTCAATGTTGCACAGGATACGCACGTCGCCTTGTCGATCTATATCGGTGCAGAAAGCATGTGGATTTTTGCCTTCGCGTTCATACAGATCGCTGTTTTTGAGGATGGATCTCACAGGCAGACCGATACCGGCATAAAATTCCCGAGCGAGTTGCTTGATATTTTTGCCTTTGTAGTAGATGTCCAGGTCGAGGTCATAGACCATAGGCGACTCCTGAAAGAACGGATCATGATAGTGCCAGGGCATAAGTTTGTCCGGGGCGACGCCATACATCTTTGACAGGATTCCGTCCAACTCGGCTTTTACTCCGGCAAATGGTTTGTCGGTCAGCCGGATCAATTGCTCAAATATCCCGTCCAACTCCTCCACGCTCTGCTCGGCGGTGGTTAGTGAAAGGGTATGGTAATTGTCAAAGCCGAGCTTTCGTGCGGCCTGGTTGCGCAGCTTTACCAATTTGACGATATCGGCGGCAACTGCCGGAGCGACTTGTTTGGATGCCTGCCATGCCTTTTCTCTTTTTGGGGAATCTGTTTCGGTTTTCAGGATTTCGCTGATCTCGTTATTGGTAACTTTTTTGCCGTCAATGGTGCCGCGGAATACACTGAAGTTGCTTTCGATTTCGCCGCTCAGCGTAACAATCTCTTTCAGCAGTTCTGGTTCGATCTGATTCTCCAGATATACGTTGTACAATCGATCCAACTGCCGGGCGAGCAGCGGGTCTTCGATCTTTCCAGATTGCTTCATTTTCTTAAGAAAGGCAAAGTCCCCAGGATCGCTGTAGATTTGCCGAACTTTCAGCTCCAGTTGGCTGTATTTTTTGAAGTCTTCCTCTTTGCCGGTAGTGGCGGCGATCCAATAGGCAAGAGACATTTCTTTTTCCAGGGGTTTGATTTTGTTGACATGATCGTCAATAAATTTTCCCAACTGCTGCTGATCGGTCTGGCCCTGGCTGCGCACAGATGCACAACTGGAAACAGTAACACAGATGACTAAGGTCACAATTACAATCAATACATCTTTCATAACATGGTTTCTCCTTAATAAAATTTTATCGTGCCGGACGAGATAAAATCAATCCGATGAGACGGCGTCCGTATCGATTACTTCAAGCACTTCGTTATATTCTTTTAGTATTTTTTCATCTTTCGTGGGTTTTCTTACGCAATTTTCACTATAGTATGTTTTAAACACAGTTCATTGCCGCGGCGGCGGCAAGTTGTTTACTGACAGCCTTGCAATAACCGGTAACGGTGATGTTGCAATCCCGGTGAACCTCGACAACCCCGTAGGAGTTGCTTTCGGGACCGGCGCCTTCGACCATAGCTTTGAGAGTATAATAATGAATGCCTTCGATTTGGTGGTAGTCTCCCGTATGGTGGTGCCCCTGAAAAGATGCCAGGACCTTGCCCGATGCCTGCAAAACCTGGCGAACGTCAGCGGAGTTATTAACGTGTACCAAGTCTTTGCCGTCCAGCAGTTGGTGAATAAAAACAATTGTCGGCCCGCCCGCCGCCTTGAGGTCCTGCCTGAGCCAATCAAGCTGAGCAGGCAGAATCCAGGTGTTCTGGTAATTGGAATTATTATGATCGTATTCTATGTAGTCAGTGCCGTCGAAGAAATAGTTGGCATCGAGTACGACAAAGTGCAGACCGTTTATATCGAACGAATAATATCTTCGATCAGACCCGATACCTGTATTTTCCACAGCGGCAAGAAACTGCGCTTTCGATAAACAGTCCATATCGTGGTTTCCTAAAACGTGGTAGGTTGGACCGTTAAACCGCTGGAATATCTTTTCGATGTGGGCCATGAACGAAAGCGTTTGACTCTCACAGGACGAGCCTTGCCCCAGGTCTTTGAAATCACCCAACTCTATAATGAAATCAAGCTCCTGAGTATTCATCAGATCGACGCATTCGGTCAGCTTGGCGGTGGAATCGCGGTAATAACGTGAGCCGCTCGTATCCCGGTCGGCATAGTGAACATCGGTGACGATTCCGAAACGAGCCGTTTGCCGGCGAGTGGAACCGCTCAGCCATGCGCCGTTTTTGCACGAGCAAATCGGTCCTAATGTCAGACCCGCAAGCGACCCGGCCGAGACCTTCAGAAAATCACGCCGACTAACATTCCAGTCAACAGCCCAACTGCCCAGACTATTGGTATTAGAGCGAGCATCCTTCATCGTATTACCTTTCGTGAGAAATCGTTTATGAACAATCACTATTGCAAATGGTTGAACCACCACAGTAAAACAATTTTTCTCGGGATAGTCAAGTTTTTTAGATGGGCCGACCAAACCGTGGAAGACTATTTTGCGGAAAGCCGGCATTGGGGATGGCACTTTTCATGATTTGCGAAGTAAAATTACAAAAAAGCAAAGAATAAAACCTGGGATAAAACTTTTTGGGTGTTCTATGGAAATATAACTACTTCTATAGTAAGCAGTTATATTCAATCGGGGAGACAAGATTTGAACTTGCGACCTCTGCGTCCCGAACGCAGCGCTCTACCAAACTGAGCCACTCCCCGTGGCAGACTGTAAGTTCGCAATGCCTACACTAACGCAAATACGCGATTTCGCCAAGAAAATTTTTGCAGAATATTGAATGGTCCAATACCGCGTATGGCTACTCTAACCCAAGTTTCGCAGATAGGCACTTAAATCGGCGGTTTTGGCAGCGCCAGGCCGGTTAGTTTCCACCACAAAAACTGTCATTGAGATGTCGGCTGTATATCTTTGGCGGCGGCTGTTTGGGCAG
>Ga0315276_10000874_pt1 | contig 26599 bp, 25 predicted proteins | sample YL17G05_0_MG_FD_204542 | JGI IMG/M metagenome (GOLD analysis project Ga0315276, IMG submission 204542) | Sediment microbial communities from Yellowstone Lake, YNP, Wyoming, USA - YL17G05_0 | ecosystem: Environmental > Aquatic > Freshwater > Lake > Sediment | place: USA: Wyoming | collected... | reverse complement strand
TTTTTAATTGCATCATTTGTATTGGCTGCGACTGTTCTGTTCATGCATGTTCATTACAGCATTGATGTTTTTGCTGCATTTTGCATAACTTTTTGCTCATACAAATTAGGCAGCTGGTTTTTCAGAAAAGTCGATAATGAGGAGTTTTAGACGCAGCAAAGTTTTATAATCTATGCTTTTTTAGAGAATTGGAAAATGGAGCTTATAAAAACTGAAAATTTGACTAAAAAATTTGGAAAGTTTGTTGCAGTTGATAATGTATCTTTTAGTGTTAATGAAGGGGAGATTTTTGCTTTTCTTGGGCCTAATGGAGCAGGCAAAACAACAACAATAAGAATGTTAACTACTCTGCTTCATCCTTCTTCTGGAAAAATAGAGGTAAATGGGTCTAATCCATTAACAGAAAAAGACAAAGTAAGGCATTCTTTTGGGATAGTTTTTCAGGATCCGAGCTTAGATGATGAGTTGACTGCTTATGAAAATATGGAGTTTCATGCTGTTCTTTATGCTCTTGACAAAAAAATAAGGAAAAAAAGAATTGAAGAGCTTTTGAAGTTTGTAGAGTTGTGGGAGAGAAAAGATGAACAAGTGAAGCATTTTTCAGGGGGAATGAAAAGAAGGCTGGAAATTGCAAGAGGGCTATTACACCATCCAAAAATATTGTTTCTTGACGAGCCTACTCTTGGCTTAGACCCCCAGACAAGAAATCATATGTGGCAGTATGTTTTAAAATTAAATAAAAGCGAAGGAATGACTGTATTTTTGACAACTCATTATCTAGAAGAAGCTGAGAAAGTTGCTGACAGAATTGCGATAATTGATAATGGAAAAATTGTGAAGCTTGGAAGCCTAAAAGAATTAAAAAAAGCAACTAAAACAAAGTCGCTGGAAGAGGCTTTTTTAAAAATTACAGGGCGCGACATAAGAGAAGAAAAAGCTTCTGCAAAAGATAATTTAAGATTAAGGGGGAAGGTTTTTGGGAGGAGATAATGGGGATTATTTACATTATGTGGCTGAGGCAGTTGAAAAGATACTGGCGCTCAAAATCAAGAATGGTTGGGGCATTAGGAATGCCGATTTTATTTTTAATAGCTTTAGGTTTTGGTTTTGGCGCGATTTACCAGAAAGCAGGCGGCGGAAATTATTTAGAATTTTTAGCTCCGGGAATAATCGCGATGAGCATATTGTTTACTTCAATGCTTAATGGAACAGAGGTAATATGGGACAGGCAGTTTGGTTTTTTAAAAGAGACTTTAGTTGCTCCGGTTTCAAGAATAAAAATAATGATAGGAAGAACTCTCGGAGGAGCAACAGTAGCTTTTTTGCAGGGAATTTTAATTTTTCTTATTTCAATAATTCTCGGGTTTAGGGTAACTAATTTTTCTTGCATTCCATTAACACTCTTGTTTATGTTTTTAATTGCAGTATTATTCACAGCTTTAGGAACTGCAATTGCATCTAAAATGGAAGATATGCATGCTTTTCCATTAATAATGAACTTTCTAATAATGCCTTTATTTTTCTTATCAGGGGCGTTATTTCCATTAGATAATCTTCCTAAATTCATGGCAGTTATAGTAAAAATAAATCCTTTATCTTATGGTGTAGATGGGATAAGAGGCGCTTTAACAAATGTAAGCCATTTAGGGTTATTTTTTGATTTTATTGTCCTTTTTGTCTTGACATTAATTGTTGGCTTAATTGGAAGCTATTTATTCTCAAAGATAGAAGTGTGAAAAGAAAAATTTATCTTAACATTCAATGGAAAAATCAGCTCCCTCTGCTTTACTAAAGATAATACACTTTGTTCAAGAATATAATGTGTTTTTAATAATTAATACAAAAGCAGGTTGAGCTTACAATTAAAAAGAGTTTAGAATCAAGAAAATCACTTAAATTTCCCAATTCTCTGCATTTTTGTGCGGGTTTGGCATTTTCTCTGCTTATATCCCCCTCCGAAATCTTTATAAATAGTTATGTATTACTTAATAATATAAAGAAATAATTAAAAATATAAAATAATCTAAAATAATATTTAGTAATACGATGAAAAAAAGGATATCTGCGACAATAGATGAAAAAACATGGAGAATTCTGGATTCTTTGCTTAAAGATGGGAAGTATAGGAATAAATCTCATATCATTGAAAAAGCTATTGAATTATTAAAAAAAGAGGAAGAGAAAAATGATAAAAGTTAAGGATGAATTAGAATTCCATAATTGGTTTAAAGAGGATTATAATAAGTTAGGATTTGAAAAAATTTTATCATACAACAAAGAATTTCCAGATTTTATAATGAGTAAAGATGGCAAAAAGATAAGAGTAGAATTAGAGACTAATGCTTCAAATTTTGTATTGCATAATCATGACATAAAAAAAGTTGATTTAGTTATTTGCATAAACAAAGATATAAAATTAGATATTCCAATAATAGAGGCCAAGAACATAAAATTATCAAAATGGAGAGATAAAGATTCTGATTATAATCTAAAAAGTTTAATTCTTAATTTATTTAAAGATAATAAAATTTTAACTTCGAGTGAGGTCTCTAAAACGCTTAAAATAAATTGGAACACCGCTGATAAGTATCTTCTTGAGTTGATTATTGATGGAAAGGTAGAAAGAATAAAAAAAGAGGGGGTAAATTTATGGATGCTAAGATAATTGAAAGAAAAGCTGAAAGAAAAAATAAAAGAAAAAGCCTAGCAATAGAAATAGTATTAGTATTCATGATTATTTTAATTTTATTTGTGAATGCAAAAGCAGCAGACCTTCAAGGGCCTGATTCAGTAGAGGTTGTTGATAATGAAACTAAAGGAGTCGTGTCAGCAAAAATGATTAATATTTCCGGCGGGAGAATTGCTACTTTAAATGTGAATGCAACAATTCAAAATCCGAGATGGAAAGGCTTTGTTGGGAATGTTACAGGAAAATTCACTTTAGATGATTCCTCTGGCTCTACTTTATATGACTGGTCATTAACTTCTATTACTGGAAGAGTTTATAGCACGCGAAATTCAACAAGTGTGACCTGGGCTTCTATAAATTGCTCTAATATAACACACTTAAATCAAGAAAATATTAACCTGAATCATACCAATGTAAATGATAATTTAAACGTTACTTTTAACCTTACTGCCGGAGCTACACATAATCCGCTGTGGGTTGGTGGTGTCTATCTTTCTGCAAATACTTGCCCTACTTTAAACACTTACAAAAGTGATGCAGCACAAGATGTTGATTTTGAAGAAGTAGCATTGTACGATAGAACTAACATTGTTTACGCAACAATATTAGAAGAGGATGTTACAGGATTTGATGGAGGCAAGTATGATTTTCAGATGATTGTTCCGGAAAATGGGCTTCCAGGTTTTAACGGAGCTACTGCTTATTATGTTTATATTGAGATAAACTAAAAAATTTTGTTTGAAGAAAAATAAAAAAATGTGAAAGTATAAAAATGAAAAAACAAGAAAATTCAATAAGGAAAAACAATAGGTCAAACTCGCGCCTTGACTTTGCTGTTTGGAATAAGAATTTACCAAAGTCAAAACGCTCAAACTCGCATTTTGATTTCCTATTTGGAAACAAAAATTTACTAAAATCAAAACGCTCTCCTCGCGCCTGCACTCGAGATAACAATCTTAAATTTTGCTTGTACAAACGCTCGCAAGTCACAATTTTTATAATTCTAGCTTTAATTATTGTAGTTGCAATAGCTTTAATTTTTGTTGTGTTCAGGAAGCCAACAATAAATATCCCTTCTTCAACTGACCCGGCAGCTTATGTTGAAAATTGCATAAAAGAGTATGCAAAAGAAGCAATTGAAAATTTAAGCAAGAGGGGTGGAGACATTAAACCAGAAGGAAGTGTAAAATACAAAGGAGAAGATATTGCATATTTATGCTATAATACAAATTTCTACAAGCCTTGTGTAAATCAAAGGCCGCTTTTAATTGAGCATATAGAAAAAGAAATAACTTCTTATATTGAACCAAAAATGCGAAGATGTTTTTCATCTTTAGAGCAAGAACTCAAAAAAAAAGGCTATGAAATAGAAACAGGAAGCATGAATATAATAACCGAGCTAAAAGTTAAAAAAGTTGTGGTAACAATAGACAAGGAATTTTCCATGACAAAAGAAGAAACACGGAAATTTGAGCAATTTTCAGCTCAAATTTCTCATCCTATTTATGAGTTAGCTGAAATTGCAATGGAAATTGCAAATCAGGAAGCGAGATATTGTTATTTTGAAAATCTTGGCTTTATGATTACTTATCCTCGATATGATATAAGAAAATTTGAAACAGGAAATTCAGATATAATTTATACAATAAAAGATAAACCAACAGGCAAAGAATTCACTTTCGCGATAAGAAGCTGCGCAATGCCTGCGGGACTTTAAATCAAAAAAGAAAAAACACGAAAATGAAAAAGAGAAAGAGAAAAAACAAAAATAAAATTTTGTTTATCAAAAAGAATGGGAGTATTTATTTGGGATAATTTAACATAAAAATGAAAATAAACAAACAAAACTTAATGAGCAAGAAAGCAAGCATGAGCTTCGCGCAGATATTAATCTTAATAATATCAACATTTGCATTTGCTTACTTAGTCTACTCTACAAGTGAAAGTGTAGAAGCACAAACAGCTGCTGCTGCAACTGGCTTAGAAAATTTTCTTTGCTGCAAAATAAAAAACGGGACAGATTGCCAGTATAGGCCTCAAACAGAGTGTGATTTAAACTTAAGAAATTCTCCAACAGAATGCAAAAATACAGATTTTTGCAAAGAAGGATGTTGTTATAGCAGCAGAACAGGATGGTGCAATGAAAAAACACCTAAAAGAGTTTGTGAAAATGAGGGGGGGGCATGGACAGCAGAAGAAGCTTGCAATATTCCACAATGCCAAAGAGGATGCTGTATTTTAGGAAGTAATGCTTTATGGGCTTATCCTGGCGAGTGTAGTGCAAAAGCGAGAGCTTTTGGGATACAGCCAGATTTTAGAACAGATGTTGCTAGTGAAGTAGAATGTATTTTCTTAACAGAAAAAGATGTGGAAGGGGCGTGTGTTTATGAAGAAGATTTTATAAAAACATGCAAATTTACAACGCAAGAAAGTTGTGAGAGAATGAGAGGATATTTTTATAAAAATGTTTTTTGCTCTGACTCGGGTTTAGAAACAAATTGTGAAGCTCATGAGCATGCAAGCTGTTTAGAAGGAAAAGAAAGTGTTTATTGGTTTGATTCTTGCGGAAACAAAGAAAATATTAAAGAAGAATGCTCTATTTTTGTAGGAACAATATGCGGGCAAGTAGAAGGAGAGTATAAATGCAAAAGCATAGACTGCAAAGCAAAAGATGGTAAAAACAGGAAAAATGGCGAGAGCTGGTGCAGTTATGATGGAACAATTGGAAATGGCAGAGATGTTGCTGGAAGCAGGCATGTAAGGCATGTTTGTTTTATGGGTGAAGAAAGAATAGAGCCTTGTGCAGATTATAGAAATGAAATATGCGTGCAGGATGATGCTGACATAGGAAATGGCAAGAAATTTAGCGAAGCTGCCTGCAGAGTTAATAATTGGAGAAGCTGTTTGGAGTATAGTATTTCAGATGATGCAGGAGAAAGGAGTGAAAAATGCAATGAAAATCCTGATTGCATGACAAAAGGGGTTAATGTTAATGATTTTAATTTTGATATATGTGTTCCTAGATATCCTCCTGGATTTGACTTGACAAACGAAGCAGGAGGAGAAGATGCAAATGCAGTTTGTGGAATAGCTTCTCAAACATGCACTGTGATTTATATTAAAGATTGGAAAGGAAAATGTAAATGCGAAATGAATTGTGATTGCAGAAAAGAAGGATTTACAAACCAAATGAATGAGCTTTGCACAACTATGGGAGATTGTGGAGCTTATGTTAATATTGCTGGAGAATATACAACTGATGGTTATACTATTAAATCTGGTTCAAGATTAAGTCAAAGCTATTTAAACAGCTTAAAACAATATGCTCTACCAAAGCCAGGACAAAAGCCAGCTGAGCCAGGAAATTTGAGTTTTTTAAGAGGAGCGGGAATTCTAAAAGAAGCAGGTGGTGGGGGTTCTAACACATTGAGGAATGTTGGATTGGGAATTACTGTTATTCAAATAATTCCAGGAGTTGTTGGAGCTCTTGCTGGTGCGCCGGTTATTGGGGATATTGGAGTTTCTGTTGGAAGAGCTCTTCAACCTTATCAAAAGCTGCCTTATTCTGGGAAGGGGCCTGTGGAGTTTGTAAAAACTCCAGCTGGAAAAGCTTTTTCAAATGCTTTAGCAACAGCAACAGCTGTTTTGGCTGTGGCATCTATTCTTCAAGCTATTAATCCAGACATGAATTTGGGAACAGCACTTGCAATAGGCGGAGCAGTAACTGCAGCAGTTTATCTTCTCGCTGGCAAAGGGACAGCTGGTATGGCTGCATTAAGAGTTTTAGGATGGATTGGGTTAGGATTTGCTATATTTGAGTTGATAATCGGAGCTGGAAAAGTATGCAAAAAAGTGCAAGTAACATACACTTGCCTTCCTTGGCAGTCGCCAACAGGTGGAAAAGATTGTGATAAATGCAATCCACAATCTCCTTTTGATACTCCGTGCTCGACTTACAGATGCAAAAGCTTAGGGCAGACATGTGAAATTATGAATCAAGGAACAGAGCATGAATTATGCACAGATGTTAGCCCTAAAGATGTTACAAGCCCGAGAATTTCTCCTTTATTAGGAACAATAACAACAGGATACAAATACTTTAATATAAAAGATAATGGTTTTGAAGTTACTGATTTAAATGGAAAATGCATTCCTGAATTCACAAATGTTTTGTTTGGAATTAAAACAGACAAGCTTAGCCAGTGCAAAGTAGGCACTTCTGCATTACAAACTTATGATGAGATGGGAGAGTTTTTTGATGGAAGCAATTTATTCTTGAAAAATCACACCTCAATTTTAAATCTGCCAAGCCCTGAATTATTAAAATACCAGTATAATTTAACAGACGCGGAAATCAAAAGTTTAAGTGAGGTTAAGCTTTATGTTAAATGCAAAAGTGTTACAGGAAAAACAAACGATGCTGCTTATGTAATAAAAACCTGTGTTAAGCCAGGACCGGACTTAACTGCTCCTTATATTGAAAAAATAGAGCCTGCAAATGGTGCTTATGTTTCATATAGCGCAACAGAACAATACTTGAAGCTATGGACAAATGAGCCTGCTAATTGCAAATGGAGTGCTGGAGATAATAGTTATAATGATATGGAAAACTCTATGGAATGCAAAACAGATTTTGAAGATAGAGAATTTTGGGGTTGGACTTGCAACACAACTTTAACTGGCTTAGATGAAAATACTAAATTTTATATTAAATGCAGAGATTTAGCAGAAAATAATAATACAATGCAGAGCTATTTGTATGAATTAGAAAGAAGCGAGTCTGAATTAAAAATAGATGAGATTAAGCCAGCAAATGGAGAAGAAATTATTTCTGGACTTGAGAGTGTTAATATAACAATAGAAGCTAAAACTTCTGGCGGAGCAGAGCAAGGAAAAGCAATATGTGAATGGCAAGAAGTAAACAGAGGGTGGAGCGACTTTTTCACAGAAACAGATTCTTCAAAACATAGCTCTTCTAAACTTTATTTAGCTGGCGGAAGCTATAAATTTAATGTTAAATGCAAAGATGTTGCTGGAAACGAGGCAGAAAACTTTACAGAGTTTAGCATTAGAGTAGACAGAGAAGCGCCAAAAATAACAAGAGTTTATTATGATGGAAACTTAAAAATTATTACAGATGAGAATGCTGTCTGCGGGTATTCTTTTACAGACAGCAAATGTAGATTTGATATGGAAAATTCAACTCAAGCAGAATTAATGTCAGGAGAAGGAAAAGAACATTCAGCAGACTGGCAAACTGAAAATACATATTATATAAAATGCAAAGATAGTTATGGAAGAGAGCCGGGAGAGTGCTCAATGATTGTAAGGCCTTATGATGTAATATAAAAATTTATAAATCAGCTTTTCTTCTTAAAAAGAGGAAAACTTGGGAAAGAAAGGAAAAAAGAGGAAAAAATAGAGAAAAGAGGAAAATGATGAAAAATAAACATGCACAATTAACACTTTTCATAATTATAGCTTTGGTTATAGTTGCTTTGCTTTTAGTTTTGTTTTATCCAAGAATTAAAACAATTATTTCAGGCCCGGTTCCAACAGATTATATAAAAGAGTGCGGAGAAAAAGCAACAAAAGAAGTGTTAGATAAAGTTAGGATGCAGGGAGGAAGTTTAGAGCCGGAAAATTATATTTTATACGACGGAAACAAAGTAGATTATGCCTGCTATACAAATGAATATTATAAAACATGTGTAATGCAGAAGCCATTTTTAAAGCAAGATATTGAAAAAGAAATTATAAACTATGTTGAGCCAAAAGTTAAAAAATGTGCTGCAGAGCTCAAATCACAGCTTGAAAAAAGCGGCTCTTCTGTAACTTTGCAGGATATAAAAGTAATTGCGTCTATAATTCCAAATTCTGTCCTTGTCAATGTAAATGTTCCTATGACAGTAACAAAAGGCTCTACAGCAAGGCTTGAAAAATTTAAAATTAATGTAAATAGCCAGTTGTATGATTTAACTATCCTTGCTTCTGCGATTGCAAACTACGAAGCAAGATATGGCAGCTCAGATTCTTTAACATACATGCTTTATTATCCTGACATAAAAGTTGAGAAAAAAGAATTGTCTGACGGAGAGACAATTTATATTTTAACTTACAAGCCAACAAATGAAAAATTTATGTTTGCTTCAAGAAGCATAGCTTGGCCTGCTGGCTACATAGGAGATAGAACAAAATGATAAATAGAAAGTGGATAAAAACAAAATGGAAAGATTAGAGATTCTAACTAATAGAGAAGAGATTAAAAGAGTTTGGAATATGCAGAAAAGAATTATGAAAATATCATGGGCTCCTGCTTTAGTGATTGGCTCTGCTATTGCTTATATAGAAAGATATCAACCAGAGATATTTAGAGATATTTTAGAAAAAATAGATTATTTTTTTCCTCATCCTTACACTCTAATTCAGAATTTATTTAACTAAAAATATAAATAAAAATAATAAAAAACAAAATGAAGATAAACAAACAAAATATAATAAGCAAGAAAGGAGGGATGAGTTATATCCAGATTTTAATTTTGATAGTAAGCACATTTGCGTTTTCTTTTTTAATTTATTCTCCTGAGCAAGTTTCAGCGCAAAAAGCAGATTATTGCTGCGAGAAAACAACTTATGGAGCTTGGTGCCAAAATTCTCCTGAAGAAAAATGTCAAACTGGCGGGGGATTAAGAAAAGTGCCTACATCTTGTGATGCAACTTCTTATTGCAAGCCAGGATGTTGTTATGAAGCAAAAGAGGGTTTATGCATGGAAAACACTCCTCAAAAAGTTTGCAATGATAAAAATGGAACTTGGTTTGATAATTCTGAATGCGCAATTCCACAGTGTGAATTAGGGTGCTGTGTTTTAGACAATCAGGCAGCTTTTGTTACATTAGCGAGATGCAAAAGACTTTCTGCATTATATGGCTTATTAACAGATTTTAGAACAGGCATAGGAAATGAGATGGAGTGCATAGCCCTAACACAAACTAAAGATAGAGGGGCGTGTGTTTATGAAGAACAATTTACAAAAACATGTAAATTTACAACACGAGAAGAGTGTTTAAACATAAAGTCAACTGGGAATATGAGCAAACCAGATTTTTATAAGGATTACTTATGCTCTAATGAAGAGCTTGCAACTAATTGCGGAAGAAGTTCTGAAACAACTTGTGTAGAAGGAAAAGATGAGGTTTATTTTAAAGATACTTGCGGAAATCCATCTAATATTTATGATGCGTCTAGAAAAGATGAGCCAGATTATTGGAATAAAGTTATAGACAAAGCAGGAAGTTGCAATTATGGGAAAGATAGTGCAAATTCTGTGTCGTGTGGAAATTGTGATTATTATTTAGGAAGCATATGCAAAAAAGCAGAAAGAGGAAAAAGCGCAACATATGGAAATTATATTTGTAAAGACTTGAATTGTTATAAAACATCAGACGGCAAAAACCATAAACATGGAGAATCTTGGTGCAGTTATGATGGAGCTACAGGAAAAGGAATAGATGCTGTCGGAAGCAGGCATGTAAGGCATTTATGTGTTGGTGGAGAAGAGATAGTTGAGCCGTGCCAGGATTTAAGGCAAGAAACATGTATAGAAGGCAAGACAGAAACCACTTCTGGAGTATTCCAAGAGGCAGCTTGCAGAGTAAATAGGTGGAGAGATTGTGTCGGGCAAGGAGAAAAAGATGATTGTGAGAATACAGACAAAAGAGATTGCTTCTGGATTGAAGGTGTTTCATTTACAAAAACAGCAGAAGCAAATACAGGAGAGAGCGGTGGGGTAAATGGCATGACAACAGGTGGAGGAGCGTGTGTTCCTGATGTGCCGCCTGGATTAAAATTCTGGACAGAAGGTGAGACAGAAGGCATTTGTAAAGTAGCTTCTGCGCAGTGCGAAGTAACTTATGAAAAAGGGCTTTTGGGAAGCAAAAAACCAGTTGAAAATAAAGAGTGTTTAGAAGAAAGCTGGGCAATAAAAATGAATCAGGTTTGCTCTGCATTAGGAGATTGCGGGGCTGATGTTAATTATGTTGGAAAATTCACACAAGATGGAGCTGATTGGAAAATCGACGATGAAAAGCAAACATTAAGCCAGGCTATTGCAAACTCAATAAGAAGTTCAGCTGGAATTAAAACAACCGGCAGAGTTTTAGATACAGGAAATGCCGGAGTAAATGCGTTTGTTGTAGCAGTTGCAAAAGGAATTAGTTGGGTGATTGCGGGGAGTGTGGTAAGCGGGCAAGACCCTGTTGATATTGCGGGGGAAATGGGCGGAGGAGCGAGCGGGGAAGTTGGAAGCGTTGAATTGTTACCTGCCCCAGAACCAGACCTTGCATCGAGGCTAACACTGCAACAACAGTCTAATTTAGCTGAACTTAAAGCTGGTAGAAATCCGTCAGGATTATTAACAGAAAGTGCAACAAGCGCACCAGTTACTGCAGCTGTTCAATCAATCACTCCAGGTTCTACAGCTCTTCTTCCTGGTGGACAATTTGGAACTACTGGAGCATTGGCAAATGATATGATTCCTGTTACAGTTACTACAGCAGGGGGTGGTTCTACAACAACACTTTATTCAGTTAGTGAAGTTCAAGGAATGCTAGGAACAAGAACACCATTACCAAAAGCAGTATCATTTAAAGGAAGTACTGTTACTGATTTATTTCAATCAGGAGATAAATATACTGCAATCACCCAGAGTGGAAACAATCTTCAAATAACAAAAACTGAATTCAGAAACTTAGGGGGTAAAGTCGGTGGAGCTGCAGGAGGCAAACCAGGCACAACCTGGTTATCTCAGCTGTTTGGCCTTCCTACTAGAGGAGGATTAGATGCACTTGTTAGTGGGTTAGAGTATGCTGGAATTGGTTATTTATTAGGGCAGATAATTGGAAGCATAGCTGGGCTGGATAAAAAACAAACAGAAGCTTTATCAGCTGCATTAGCTGGAGGGCTGGGAACATGGAAAGCTCTTAGTACTTGGAGTGAAGCTGGATGGTTGGGCACTCATGCTGCTCTTGTTGGAATAGGTGTTGGAGTTGGAATTTTCTTGCTTATGTATAAAAAAGAAAGCAAAGAAATTGTTACTTTTTCATGCATGCCGTGGCAGGCACCTGTTGGAAAAGTTGCTAAGAATGATTGTGAAATATGCAATAAAAAAGAAGGATGTTCTGAATATAGATGCAAGTCTCTTGGACAGGCATGTCAATTGTTAAATGCAGGAAAAACAGATGAAAAATGTACATGGGTTAATCCTAAAGACACTTCTTCTCCTGTAATAACCACCTGGGAAGAGGTTTTAACAAAAGGGCATAAGTATTCTCCAGATAATACTATAAGGCCGCCTGCAAGAGGTGTAAAAATTTTAAGAACAGGCGCAGCAGATAGCTGTATTAAAGCTTTTACGCCTTTAGAATTTGGGATAAATGTAAATGAGCCTGCGCAATGCAAAATAGATTATAATCACACTTTAAAGTTTGATAATATGGCATTTTGGTTTGGAGAGAGTGATTTGTATTTATATAATCATAGCCAAAAAATGAGCTTGCCTTCTCCATCTGCAGTAGAAAAAGCTGCGCCTGAATTAAAACACAATGGAACTTATACACTATACGTAAGATGCCAAGATGCAAATGGAAACGAAAATGTAGATGAATTTGCAATAAGATTTTGTGTTGAAAAAGGGCCAGACACAACTCCTCCTAAAATTGAAGGAACTTCTATTGCAAATAATATGCCTGTTCAATACAATAAAGATTCTGTTGAATTAGAAGTCTATGTTAACGAGCCTGCTAATTGCAAATGGAGCAGAGAAGATAGGGATTATAATACTATGGAAACTGAAATGACATGCAATGAAAACGTGTGGGAGATGAATAATAATCTTGTCTACACCTGCAAAACAAATTTAACAGGAATTAAAAACAGGCAGGATAATGTGTTTTATTTTAGATGCAAAGACAAGCCAGGAGCAAATGAATCTGAAAGATATCCAAATCAAGAAAGTTATAAATTCACATTAAAGGGAACAGAAACTTTAAATATTATTGATATAAAGCCAAATGGAACTATTAAAGGCTCAACAGATGTTGTTTCTGTATGGTTAGAAGTAGAAACAGCAAATGGATACAAAAATGGAGAAGCTATTTGCTATTATTCTGACACTCAAAACGAAGCTGATTATATAGAGTTTCGTAACACATCAACAAACTTGCATAAACAAAGATTAGATTTAATAGCAGGCAGCTATAAATATTATGTTAAATGTGTTGATTTAGGCGGAAACAGAGATGACAATAGCACAGAGTTTACAGTAGAGGTAGATAAGTCAGCTCCTGTAATAGCAAGAGTTTATCAAGAAAATGAACTTTTGAAAATAGTAACAACAGAAGACAGTGAGTGCAGGTATGATATTAAAAGCTGCAACTTCAAGTTTGAAGACGGGGTAGATATGCCTTATGCAAATCAAACCTCGCATTTTGCAGAATGGAAAACAGAAAACACATATTACATAAGATGCTCTGATAAATACGGAAACATTCCTTTATCTAACCAGTGCTCAATGATTGTAAGGCCTTATGATATAGTAGAGCAGAAAGCAGATGAATAATTCTTCTTTGTAGAAAACGTAATTACTCAGATTTATGAAGCAGTTAGTTTATTTCATTCACAATTAAGTAACTCTAAAATTGGCTTTGCCTAATTTTTCCGTTGATAAAAATTATTAATAGAAAAAACTTTTTGTAATAGGGTATTTGTATTAACAAATTTCTGCGGAGAAGCTTGGAGAATCCTGCTTCGGAGCTTCACAAAGCTAAGCTAATACCAAAAAGCACAAAGTTTATATACTGTATGTTATTAGAATACATATGGCTGTTAATAACATACAATTTACAAAGATTGAAATTCAGATAGCTAAATATATGTTTAAGCATTATAAAGATAGGCATAATTCTAGGCAATTAGCTAAGATATTAAGCATTAATCATGCTCATGCTAATAAATTATGCAACCGTTTGGTAGACAAGAGGCTATTAATAAAAGAGCAAATAGACAATTCTTTCTTTTTCTCTTATAATTATAATAATCAACTAGCCATAAAATTTATGGAGTATATGTTAAGTTTAGAAGAAGAGTTTCCTAAATGGCTAATTATCTTATTACATAGCTTGAAAAAGTTTAAAGGGTTTATAGAGATTGGTTTAGTTTTTGGCTCGGCTATAAAAAACAAAGATTTCAATGATATAGATGTTTTGCTTGTATACAACTCTAAAAGATCCAAAGAAATTAAAAGAATAAAAGACGAAATAAGAAAATCAGAGTTAGTTGATAAGCCAGTTAGGTATGTAGAAATGACTGAAAAAGATATTCTTAAAAACAAAGAAGATAAAATTTTTTATAGCATTCTGTCAGACAGCCTTGTATTCCATGGTCCTGAAAAATATGTCGAGGTGATAAGAAAATGCCACAGGTAGATAAACATTTAGAATGGTGCCTGAAAGATTCCAGAAGACTGATAAAAACACAGCCGGATTTGAGTTTAGCGCAGAAGCATGTTAAAAAATCAGAATACAATTATGGAATAGTACAGACCCTTGAAAGACTAAAGATATATGATTGGGCTTTAAATATAGGTTTTTATGCTATTTATCATTGCTTTCTGGCAATCCTTGCTAAATACGGATATGAATCCAAAAATCAAGCTTGCACAATAACTGTTTTGCTTAATTTGATAAATGAGGGGAAATTGAATTTGGATAAAGACTTGGTTGCTCAATTTGATACCCTCGATGTTGAAAAGAACATTACTAATCCTACTGTAAGAGAAAGCAGAGAACTTTCAACTTATGGAGTTGAAACCAGTATTGATTTGCAGCAGCTAAAGAAAATAAAAGAATTGGCTCTAAAGGTGCAAAAAGAAACTATTAGGATATTGGGAGAGTAATTAAGAAAACACTTACTTTGCAGGATGTACCTATAAATAGTTAGGCCTTATGAAATTGTTGAGCAGAAGGCAGAGGAGTGAGATTCAGGAAAATTTTTCTAAGTTCTCTTTAATCCTCTTTATTAGTTCAGCTGTTAGTTTTTTAGCTGGCTTTTCAAGTATGCTCTCATGCAAGCCAATTTTGTTTAAAATTTCCCTTGCTTGATTTTTTGTTTTTCCGCTTTCAACTAAAGAATAAATTATAGAATTTTTTATTTTGCCATTTTTCTTGACTATATTTTGCATAATTTTTTCTGTTTCTGCAAGCTGATGCTTTCTCTCGAGCTTAATAATCCATGATTCTGTTTTAGGAACAGGAAAAAAACTTTCTTTTTTTACAAGAGAAATTTCTTTTATATTAAAAAAAAGATTTGCTATAATTCCTGTTTTGCTTTCTGAAAATAAAACATTTTTAAAACCCTCGCTTATTATTAAAACAAGCAGTTCAATATCAGAATTTACTGCTTTCATAATTAATGGCTCTGATAAAGAATAAGGGATATTTGAGACTATTTTATTATAGCCTTTCCATTCTGCATTTAAAGCATTTTTATATTCTATTTTTAAATTATTATATTCCTGCTCTAATTTTTCTAAAGATTTACTGAATTTTTTATCTATTTCAAATGCTAAAACGTTTCCTGCTTGTTTTGAGAGCTCTTCTGTTAAATTGCCGTTTCCTGCCCCTATTTCTACTACTCTGTCTTCTTTGCCCAGCTCAGCTTCTTTTATTTCTTTTTCAAGAATTTCCTTGTTTGTTAAAAAATGCTGATCTTTTTCAACTCTCATAACAATAACAAACAAAAGAGATATAAAAAGCTATAGTAAACGCATTAAATAATCGTAAGCGTTTCCTATCTCTCAAACGCATAGAAAACTACGAAGATATAATGCGTTCGATATATGGAGAAAGAAAGATTTATAACTGGGCTCTTTAAAAAAGACCTCGGAGAAAACTTTATAACTGCTTATTCTTTTATTCTTTAATGATAAAAACAAAAAGAGGAAGCTTTCTTTGGAAAAGAAACCTTGGAAAGAAAAATAAAAGGGCGCAAGAAATCTTTGGCATGCCGTTTGCCACGATATTTTCAATTATACTCATAGCGGTTTTTATTGCTGTTGCTTTTTATGCAATTAAGTATTTTTTAAATATAAAAAACTGTTCAGAAATAGCGGTATTTGGAAATGATTTTCAAGGGTATATAGATGATGCTTGGAGCGCCCCTGGTTCAGAAAAAACTTTTCCGGGCATCTTGCCATCTTCTATAGAATATGTTTGTTTTGCTAATTTAAGTGAAGAGATGAATACAGATGTGAAAAAAGAAGAAGAAATTTATGGAGAAATTGAAAGAGGCGACAGAAAGGACAATTTGTTTTTTTATCCACCAAGAAAAAGCTGTGAGCCTTCTTTTAAAATGAATCATATTGATATAACAGAACTAAGCAATCCTTATTGCATTAAAACCAAAAACAGCAAAGTTGAAATATGGCTAGAAAATAAGGGGGGCATGCCTGTCACAGTTTCGAGAGTATAAAATTTAATTTTATGTACGAAAAAGGGGGAAATTAATATGAAGAAGACAGAAAGATTGAATTATAAGATAATGCTTTCGGCTAATGGAATAGCACTCTTTGCTCTCCAATTAATAGGGCCTTTTTTTGTACTTTTTATAAACCAAAAAGGTGGCAGCATAGAAAATCTTGGGTTGTTATTTGGAGTTAGCCTATTAGCAAGCTCTGTTACCTCCTATCTTATTGGAAGAATAACTGATAAAATTGGAAGAAAACCTTTTCTTATTTTAAGTGAATTTATGGCGGGAGTTTTAATTATTTTCTATTTGTATATTCAAAATTTACCACAATTATATGCCTTACAGATAGCTGGCGGGATAAATTCAGCTATATGGGGAATTTCAGAAGCATCTTTTATGGCAGATATAACTTCTAAAAAAACAAGAGGGAAATCTTGGGGTTTCTATAGCATGGTTTTAGGAATAATTTCTGCTATTGGTTTAATGCTTGGTGGATTTGCTATTGGTAAATTCGGATTTAAATTTATGTTTTGGGTTGTTGCAATAATGTCTTTTGTCTCTACAATAATTCTTTTTTTTATAAAGGAGAAGAAAAAAATGATGGAGATAAGACATTTAAACAAAAAAGACAGCTCTCTTTGGAAAAGCCTTCTTAGAAAGAAGCCTTGGGAAGAAAAAGAGAGTGACTTGGGAGAGAAAAATTAACAACAAAAAAGCTTTTGAGATGAGTTTTTCATGGCTCTTTGCGATTATTGCAGGAGCTGCAATTTTGTTTCTTGCAATTTATGCTACTTCTCGGTTTATTGAAACAGGAAGAACAGAGATAGATGCGCAAATAGCTACGAAATTAGCTATTTTGCTTGACCCCCTTGAAACAAGTTTAGAATCTGGAAGAAGCAGTTCGCTTAGCTTTTCTTCTAGAACAAGAATTTATAATGATAAATGTAAAGTTTCAGGCAACTTTGGAAACCAACAAATTGGCATAGCCTCTAGCTCAAGTTTGGGAAAAAAATGGCAAGCTGCAGTTTATGGGAAAAAACAGTATAACAAGTATATTTTTTCTCAAAATACAGAGGAAGGAAAAGAGCTTAGTGTTTTCACACTGCTGTTTAAAATGCCTTTTAAAATTTCTGATTTAATAATTTTAGTTGGAGGAGAGTATTGTTTTGTACAAGCCCCAGAAGAAATTGAAGATGAATTAGAAGATTTAAACATAAAAGGAGTTAATTTTACACAAACAAAAAGTGATTGCTCTAAAAACAGCAAAAAAGTTTGTTTTTCTAGTTCTGGATGTGATATATCTGTGTATGGTGATGATTATGAGTTTAAATCTGGGTATGTCAGCAAAGAAAGTAAGAAATTATATTATGTTAGAGGTGTTGATGATGTTGATAGCTTGATTTATGCTGCTTTATTTTCTTCTCCAGAAGTTTATGAATGCAATGTGAAAAGATTAATGTCAAGACTTGTTAATCTTTGTGCTATTCACAAAGATAAAATAGAAATCTTAGAAAAAAAAGAATGCAGCTCTACACTTGACACACATTTAACTGAATTATCCACTCTCGCGGGGAATTTAAAATCATCGCAGGGTTTGGCAGATGTAAAAGATGAAGCAGATGAAATTGATAATATAAATGAAGCAGCTACATGTAAATTGTATGAGAGTTAAAATGAAAAAATGAAACTTCGTTCATATTACAAAAGAGTTATACCTAAGAAAAAACTTAGAGTAGAGTATGAGAGAATTAAAGGCAAGAGGCCTGCGTGGGTCAAAGTTGAGGGCTTGCCTAAAGGGGTGAGGTTTATTGGAGTGCATTTAGGAAAAAGAGGTATTGAGGGGGAAAGGATTCAGTTTTATAAGACCTATCTTCCTCAGGGATTATTTTTACCTGTTTATTACACAAAAGAAGAAATGAAAAGATTTTATGATAAATTTTCTGAAATTTATGATTCAGAAATTAAAAGAGGTGGGAAAGGAACAATGGGGCAAAACATAATAGCTGCAAGATTTCTTATTAAGAAAGTTAAAAAATATATTAAGAAAGGAGAAATGCTTGATTTAGGGGCTGGAACAGGCTTAATCACAGAAATGTTTGTTAAATCTGGATTTTATCCTGCAACATTAGTTGACTATTCATCTGGAATGTTAAACAAAGCTAAAAAAAGAAGAGGATTAAGAGGATGTAGGTTCATAAAAAAAGACATAAGAAAACTTAATCTTAAGAAAAAATTTGATTTTATACTAGGATTTTTTTCTTTTGGAAGCACGAGTTATTTTAAAAGAGAAGAATTAGGAAAGATTTTAAAAATAGCAGACAAACATCTAAATAAAAATGGGATTTTTGCTGTTTTTGGTTATTTTCCAGATAAAGAATTTGAAAAAACTTTCAAAAAGCTAGAGTTGGGAATTTATGATTTAAGCACAAAAAAGAGATTTTACACAGATTATTTTATTGGGAGGAAAAAATAAGATGGCAATGAGAAACAAAGCAAACAAACGCTCGCAGCTTAAAATTCAGGCTGGAAAAAATCAAAGATTTTTAGTGCCTCAATCTTCAAAATCGCAGCTTAAAATTCAGGAAATGGCTTTTATGCTAATGGCAGTTGTTATCTTATTTATTTTAGCTGGATTGTTTTTTTTGGTTATAAAATCCCAAGAAATGTATAAAGAAGCAAATTTGCGTGCAAAAGAAAAAGCTTTGTCTACTGTTAGCAGACTTGCAGAGACAGCTGAATTTTCTTGCGGCAAGCCTTCTTGCGTAGACACAGACAAGCTCATAGTAATGAACAGCAGAACAGCTTATTCTGGTTTTTGGCCTGTTGTTAGCCTGGAGGTCATAAAAATATTTCCAAAACAAGAGCTTGTTGAATGCACAAAAGAAAACTATCCTGATTGCAGCTTGTTCAAAATTTATGAGAAAAAAACAGCAAACAAAGAAACAGTTTCCACATTTGTGGCTTTGTGCAGAAAAGAAAAAACAGAAACAGGCGGCTGGTATGAGCCTGGAAAATGTGAGCTTGGAAAAATGGTTGCGGGTTTTGAGCCAAAACAGCCAAAATGATAAAAACAAAAATGTGAGATAAATAGACAAAATGATGATAAAAAACAAAAATTTACTAAAATCAAAACGCGCACAGCATGAGATGGTTGGATTTATTTTAATTGTGGTTATAGTTGTTATTATTGGCTTGATTTTGCTTGTTTTTTATATAAACCAAAAGCCTGTGAGAAGTTTAAGTTCAAATGTAAATAACTTTTTACAAGCCTCTATGCTTTATACAACTTCTTGTTATTCTGGCATAGAGCCGTTAAGCTTAAAAGAGCTAATAAAAAGCTGTTATAGAAGTGAAATATGCTCTGGTGAAAATAGCAAGAGTGCTTGTGATGTTTTAAATTCCACTTTTTCAGAGCTTATTCATGAAGCCTGGATAGTTTCTCCTGAAAAAGCTGAAAATGCTTATTTTTTAGATGCAATTTACGAAGAAAAAGATGAAGATGAAGTTACACTTGTAAATCAAACTATTTTAAGCTTACAAGAAGGAAATTGCACAGGAAGCAGAGTTGGTGGAGAGCATTTTTTCCAGCAAGACCCCGGAAATATATTTGTAACAATGGAGCTGTGCTATACTTAAAATGCTCGGCGTAAAACAGATTAGCAAAATATGTAAATTAAACCAACAAACTTAACACTTGCTCAGCAAGAGAGAGTGTTTCGCGAAATAACTTATTTTAACTTTAATAATTAATATGTATATTTCATATCTCGAGCAAAGCGAGGCTTATTTCTTCCATAGATGTTAAGTTGGGAACTTTACTTAGCAAAATACAATAATTCTAATGACTATATATTAATTGTAATGTTTATCTTATCCACCACTAAAATTGGCTTTAGCATTTCTCTTGCCCCTTTGGTGTTTGATTCCAGCTCCAAAAAGCCAAATTTTTCTAAAAGCTTAACATCCTGCCTTACTGATTTAAAGTCTCTGCCAAGAATCTTTGCAAGATGATAAATAGAGTTTGGAGCTTTGTTTTTTATTGTGTACAAAATTCTTGCTCTTTCATTGCTTAACAACTGCCTTAAAGCTGAAATTTCCTTGAACTCGAAGTCGCTTTTCTTGCCTCTTAATCGCTCAAAAATTCCTGTAAAAGTTCCTGCCTCTATGCTTAAGCTTATATTTTTAACATTTGAGCTTTTTGCCATTTTAAATTTCTTAAATTACCCAATTTTTAATTTAGCGATTAATCGACGGATATTTCTGTTCTTATTGCTAAATTAAGTGTATACTCTACTTATAGGGTTTATTTAGCTATATATTGTATTTTAAACCATATATGTTTATAAATGTTTCGTTTTTAGTTTTTGAGTTTTATAGTTATAACAAAATCGAACCGAAAGCTTTATAAATGCCAAAACCTAGACTATCTTATTATCGCCTACAAAAAAATAGGCGAATTGGCCAGTGACAGCGTTCAAAATAGGGATGACAGTGGAAATTGTCAAGCAAATGGTACATTTCCATATTATACATACTGTTTGTGAGACAAAGCCGAAAAATGCTTAATTTATTGAAAGGAGGTTAAAAAAAATGAAATTTAATTTTAGAAAAATTACATCAGTATTAGCGAGTGTTATAATGCTTGGAAGTACTATAGGAATCGCAGCTGCTGCTAATTACCCTGCTCCTTTTGTTTCTGGAGCGAATTCAGATGTAAGTATTGTTGTTGGTTCAACAAGCCCAGCGAACGTTGATTATGTTGCTGCTGTTGATTTAGTAACAAATTTACAAGCTGAACTTGCAAAAACACCTGTAGTAAGTGGAGTAGTCGGAGCAATTACAAGTTGTGGAGCTGGAGATATCGGAAAGTGCAAAAAGTTAGAAAAAGCAACAAATTTATTTAATCTTGGTGATGCTATGAATGCATTTTATCCAACACTAGATAATGAAGAACTATCTACGGTTTTAGCTTTAGGAGTCTATTCAAATGATGCAAATGATGAATTTGAATATGAACAATCAATTAATCTTGGAGGTTCAACATTAACTCATTTCCAAGATAGTGATTTTAATGGCGATAAACCTGTAATTGGGTTTGATTTAGCAGATGGAACCTTTATCTTTAACTATACACTTGAGTTTACACCCGATGCTGCTGAAGCAGGAGGACAATGGGTTGCTGGAAATGACTTAGAAACTACAGAGATGACTATGTTAGGAAGAAAATACTATGTTCTTTCAGCTAGAAATACAACTGCAACAGACCATACAATTACTCTTTTAGATACTGCAAATAGTGCAACAATTACTGAAGGAGAACCTTCTACAGTTACTGTTGGAGATAAAAGTTATGCAGTTAGCATTGATACCATCGCTGACGATCATGTTTACCTGGTAATTGATGGTGTACAAACAGACGAACTTATAGCAGGAGGGGTTAAAAAAATTGCTACTGATACATATCTTGCTGTTAAAACCATAAGGTACAATGAAAAAGAAACCGGCATAAGCAAAGTTGATATAAGCATTGGTTCTGGAAAAATAGTCTTGGAAAACTTAGAAGAAGTTGAATTAAATGGTGAGCCAATAAGTGATATAGAATATCCTATTACGGGGTCAGACGAAAAAGTTACAGGAGTAGTCACATCTTATATTGGTGTTACTGGAAATAACTTAGACACAATAACTCTTGAATGGAGATTAGACAGTGTTGATTGGCTAACATCAGGAGGAGAACTTACTTTGCCTGGATTTGAAACAGTAAAAATCTCTTATGAAGGTTTTAATTTCCCAAAAGCGGAAAAAACTAAGATAGAAGCTGACAGTGATAAAGCGGTTAAGTTATCTACTGAAATTACTGAAGGAGATGTTTCTTTGGATTTCCTAGCATTAAATGCAAGTGAAACTGGATTTAATGCCTTAAGTAATGGAAGAACTAGTGTTTATAGATTGATTACAAATAGTAGTTCAGGAACGAGTATAATACTTACTCTTAATGAAACTGAAGGTTCAATATTTCCAGTTACTTGGGTAAGCGGAGCTGACTTTGAATCTTATTTATTCCAACTTGACAAAATAGATGATGAGTCTGGAAAAAATAAGACTACTTTGAAAAATCTTGCTGCTGATGGAAGTAATATAATTCTTTCAGAAGTAGGAGATGACAAAGACAAAGGAAATGTTAATATTAAATTAACTGCTGCAAGTGATACTTTAAAATCTGCAACAATTACATTGACTTCAGCTGCAACTCTTTATGCTGATAGACTTGTTAGCAAAGAAGGTTTAACTATGAAATTGCCTGTTTTAACTAATACTTCTACTGGAGATGGCCTAATTAACATCAGTGGTACAAATAATCCAGCTACTTGGGATATGAACTTTACTGAAGAAGACAAAGATGGCAATATTGGGGTTGGAAAATCATTCACAGTAACTCTAACTCCAAATGCAGATGATGGTGGTGAACCTAGTGGAACAAGTGTTGCAACACTTGAAACAGAACCTGATTCTGATAAATGGATTGGATATCTTGTTTCTGCTCTAGCTACTGAAGTATTGCATGACAATCCTTCAAGTGGATTAGATAGTATGGAAATCACTTACCATGGAGAATCTTCTTATGCAGATGCATTTATAGCTGAAACAGGAGTAACTTTTGCAGGAGGAGCGGGGATTACATTAGGAGATGTAACTTACTATGATGTAGGTACTAATGCATTAACTGAAGCAGCAAAAGCAAAGAACCTTATTGTTGTAGGAGGAAGTTGTATTAACACTGTGGCTGCTAAATTGCTAGGAAGCGAAACACCTGTGTGTGGAACTGACTGGACAGCTAAAACAAATGTTGGCGCAAACCAACTCCTTGTTAAAGTGTATCCCAACCCATATGCTAGCACAAAAATTGCAATGTTAGTTGCGGGATGGGGAGCAGCAGACACAAAGAATGCTGTTACTTATGTAACAAAAGAAAAACCAGACACAACTCTCGCTAAAGAGTATAGAAAAGTAACTTCAACAACTGATGTTTGGACTGATGTAACAACTGCTTAAAACCTAAAAGTTTTATTTTTTTCTTTTTTTTATTTTTTTATTTTTTTAATTTATGCTTGTTGATTATAAAGTTTATTAGCTTGAAGCTCTTACTGAAAATAGGATACATTGATTGTGGTGGTTAAATACACATTACGATTGAGGATAGCTGTTTTAATTTACAGGGTACATTAATTGATAACTCTCTTCGATAATCTGTATTATTGTGGGTATTTTACCCCCTAAATTGATTAATAGACAAAAGTGCTATCATCAACTAGACTATGTAGTTAAATTAAAATTGTTATTAGTGATTAGAAAAGGTAGTATAAGCTTATCTTTAAAAAGTTTAAACTTTTGCTTTAAAGCAAAAGTTTTAAAAAACTGATTTCTTTTAAAGATAGAGAAGATTGCGGGAAAAATGAAAACAAAGCTGATAAGATTTGGCTCTTTAATGACGCTTTATAACGGAGTTTATGCGATTATTTATGGTGTTTTGACATTGATTTTTAGCAAAATGATAATCGCAGAGTATTTTAGAAAAAATACTATTCCTTGGAGCTTGTTTACAGTAAATTTTCAATATCCTGCTAAATTTTATTATTCACTAATGCTAACTCATGCTTTTTCATTAATCTCACTCGGCATTTTTATTATTTATCTTTCATACTACATTTTAAAAAGAAAAGACAAATTAGCTTGGATTGTTTTATTTTCTTCAGGGGTTATTAGCTGGGTGAGCTTATTTTTAATACATGTTATTATGGGAAGCTTGATTATAACTATTTTAAGTTTTATTGGGCTGGCGAGCTTTATTATTGGAATGCTCATCCCTATAAAATATTATCTACAAAAAAGCTATCATGAGTTTTGGGAATAGTTTTTAAAGGGGCATAACTTTTCAGTTTCCAGTAAAAATGAAGAAATTTAAAAATTTCTGCCTTTTAAACTCTCACAAGATTTAAAATCAAAAAATCCCTCTGGATTACCAACACTTAAAAGTGTTGGTTTGTTTGGGATTTTGGGATGATCCAAAATTGAAACAACTAAATTTAATGGAACCACATCCTAAAGGATATGGTTTCAATTTATGGACATGAGAAAAATTTTAACTAAAGAAGAAAAAGACAAGAAAGAAACAAGAAACAAAGTAATAATTGGGTTGGTTCTTGTTGCTATAATGATTTTCGGCACTGTGGGTTATGCTTTTTTTTCTAATCCCACAGATAATAACAAAGCTAAGATAACTTATAAGGGCATAGAGTTTATTTTAAATGAAAATAACTTGTGGCAGTTTAAAGTTCAGAATTTGGGCTTTGAAACACAGTATAACCCTAAAGAAACTGAAAATATCTCTGTTCCGGTTTCTGCTTCTGTGTATACTTACTCTGGTAAGCCTTTATTTTTTTTGGGGCAAGGAGCAGCTAAACAAGAGATAGCAAGAAATTTATGGAATGTTTTGTCCAGAGCTCCCCAAGATGGATGCATAAAGAGCTATGAAAAATTGTGTGGAGACAATACTCCTATAAAAAACTGTTCAGAAGACAATATAATAATTATACAAGAACAAAATTATACTGAAATAAGTGAAGAGGATATAGAGATAAAACAAGAGGACAATTGCATCTTTATAGCAGCGCCTTATGCAGAACAGGGAAGAGCAGCAGATGCTTTTCTTTTCAAAATTTTGGGAATAAATTAATATACTCTATCACAAGAAAATTTAAAAATAGGAGTAAGCTTAAACAAACATAAAAGATGGCAAGAAAAAAAGCTGAAAAACAAGAGAAAAAGAAAGAGCATAAAAAGGAAACTACTGAATCTGAAGATAAAAGCACAACCAGGAACTACATTAAACAAACCAAGATTGTTGTTATTGTGATGATTGTATTATTGGCTTCTGTTTTTATAACTTACTGGCTTACTCAAGAAAGCAAAAAATTTGAATATAGGGGGCTGAATTTTTATAAAGAAAAAGAGGGCGATATTTTATTTTATAAATCAACGTTTGTGTTTGTTACGGCAAATGGAGAGAATATTCAAGCTCTGTTAAAATTAAGAAACGACCCAAGAACTCTGGCTAAAATACCAATTGAAGGGACAATAAAATTAAAAAACGCAGTTGTTTTATCTGTTTCGCCGGAGGTTACTAATTGCAGTGACACTTACAGAACAATTGTTAATTTTGCTTGGACTTTGGGCGGCTTTGGGATTAGGAATGTAAGCGCAGCAACAACTGACAAAAAATATTCTAAAGAATACAGGATTCCTCTTGTTGATTGCAAAGATGCAAATAAGAAAACAGTTATTGTAATGAGAGAGGGAAACGAAACAAAAATAGTCCAAGACAAAGATTGTTATATCCTTGAAATTAAAAATTGTGAAGTTCAGGAAGTTTTTGAGAGGTTTATCCTTGATTTTATTGTGAATGCCGAAAGAAAAGAAAGTTTTTGATGTTTGAGTATCTCAAAGGGATAATGTTTATTAAATTTAATTTATAACTTTTAAGCTTTGATCTGTTCAATTTTATTAATATCTAGCTTACTTTTATCACCCGTAGAATTAACAGAACCTTGTTGTTATTTGCTGTACAATTTTCTGATATCAGAATAAACTGGGGTATTCTTTATTTTGAAGAGCTTAACTGCCAGAAACCAGACTCCGACAACGAGGATTACACTTAAAGCATACCAAAATATTTTGTGGGTTATATCAAAAAAAGAAAAACTTTCTACATAAAGAATAGAAAGGAAAAAAATTCTTAGAATATTTAAGATAAGTAAAGAAACTATGGAAAACGCTATAGAGTAAACTCTTTGTTTGGCTTTCATGTCTGTTGTTAAATTTAGTATAAGAAGCAAGTAATAAGCAGAGCCGGCAATACATGCGTTTATAAGCTCTATTTTTATTGCGTAAATATAAATAACATTTCCTATAATTGAAACAGGATACAAAATGCTAAGCAAAAAATAAACTGGAAGAATTGTTAGAGGAAAGAGTATTGCGTAAAATAAAGAAAGGAAAACTCCAAATACAAGCAAAATTAGGTATCTCAAAAAAAGATACACCAAAAAATTTCTTTTCTTTTCTTTTGTTATTCTCCCTCTTTTTTTCATAAATTTGCTAATGAAAGAGTATTTAAATAACTATCTAAAACAAGCTCTAGTAAATCCTTATAAAATTTTGCTTTAAATATCAATGATTAGTATTAGACTTATACATCAAAACACCAGCATTTCAGCAAAGCCCTAAAAAATAAAAAATAATAAAAAAGAAAAAAATATTTAAAATTCTTATTTTGACGATGCTATTCTTCTCGCTACCACAATTATCGAGATGATCAGTACCACGTTGAT
>Ga0315276_10000873_pt1 | contig 26612 bp, 23 predicted proteins | sample YL17G05_0_MG_FD_204542 | JGI IMG/M metagenome (GOLD analysis project Ga0315276, IMG submission 204542) | Sediment microbial communities from Yellowstone Lake, YNP, Wyoming, USA - YL17G05_0 | ecosystem: Environmental > Aquatic > Freshwater > Lake > Sediment | place: USA: Wyoming | collected... | reverse complement strand
TCATTGTGATGTTACCGCAGCTAGTTCCTAATGCGTTGTTCTGGTCGTATTTGTTGTCGAATACGAAACCGTTGCTGGTGCATACGTCGCAGCAGCCGTTGTCGTCTTCGTCTGTCTGGTTGTTTATTATGTTGTTGTTAATATCATCCCAGCAACCCCTTTCAGTCGAAGTGATGTTATTACCGCTTCCTTCAGGGCAGTTGGTGTCTTTTCCGTCTGTGAAAGAATCACAATCATCATCCAAGCCGTTGTTGCAGACCTCAGCAACAGGAGATACCTGGCCAACGCAAACACTCCAAGCACTCCAAATACTGCTAGCAGAACAAGTACGAGTCTGAGTACCAGACACACATGCTCCTACGTCACTACCGCAGCTCCTGCTCTGAGAATCACCAGGAGTGCATAAAGAACTGCAAATAGTCTTGCAAATACCGTCAGGACAAGCAGTCAAGCCGAAACAGCAACCCTCAGGAGTATCTATTGCTGGTTGTCCTTCAACAGAGCATGTTGATTGCCAGCACTTTTTAGTTGGATAATCGAGGTCGGCTGGCATTGCCCAGCAGACGTCTTCTGGGTCACAACAATCACTGTCTATATTGCATTTTTTTGTTGTTGCTACGCATGTTATTTTTCCGCATACTTTTGTTTCTGTGTATGTCCAGTCGCTTGGTATTGTTTGTTCGTCAGGATAATAATAAGTTATTACAGGCTCGGGTTTTGTTCTTACTATTTTTCTTACGCAGTCTTTGCTTGTGCATTCGCAGTCTTTATTGCATGCTGCGTTGTTTGTTAGTGGTGTTTGGCATTTTCCTCCTAGGCTTGTTTCTATGCATACGTTGCTTCCTGTGCATGTTAGTGCTGCTGTGTATGTGCTTATGTCTGTTTTTCCGCTTCCTGCTCCTATTATGTAGCATTCGCTAACACTTAGGCAGTTAGCTGAGCATACGTCTCTGAAAGTCTGGCTTCTTTCGTCGTTGTAGCATGTTCCTGCTCTTGTGATATAAGTTTGTGTTACTGTGTCGCTGCTCGCCCTGAATACTGTGTATATTCCGTCTTCTCTCTTGTAGTCGTCTTCGTCCATAAGGTAAACTTTGAGATCTGTTAGTTTTACTCCGCTATTCTTATTATTGACGTAATCTATGCATGATGGGTCATTAGCGCTGTCCAAACACACTCCTCCGCTGCAATAAGCATCCATAAGGGTGGTTCCTGAGCAGTAGCTTTCGCAGACAATGCTGTCGCAAAGATCACCGCCAGTGCCGTCATCAACAATGACCGGAGCAGCGAAAGCTGATAAAGAGCACAAAACAACCATAAAGATCAATATTAATAACAGTTTATTAGTCATGATAACCCATCACCTCATAAATACCACTAATCCTAAGAAAAAGGGTTTAAATAATTATCGGAAAAAAAGAGAAGAAAAAAGAATTTCTAGGTTAATAATTGACACCGCTTCCGTAGAGAGCGTATCTTAATCCTATCATATCTAATCCTCTTTGGTTGAGGTTTCCTTCAGAGTCAATAATCATGAACTTAAGGTCGGTGTAGGAGGGGTTGCTTAAGCCAAGGCTCTGAGCCACTTCCTCCAGGGCACTTCGTTTGTATTCTGAGATCGGGTAACCTCCTTTATAGGTCGGTAAGTATAATAGTCCGCTTTCAGCATAACTGTCATGATTATCATCCACAGCATTCCCTGAGAATGCGGCATTTGATGCTATTATTGTTTGTACTCTGTAATCGCCGCTTCCTCCTATGTTGGCGTTCATGAATCCTGTTGCCCTATTTACTTCGCTTATTGCGTGTGTTAATGCGTCGTAAGCTACTTGGTCGTTTTCGTTGTTTGTGACGTCATAACCCACATAGGCTGTTCCTACATTATCTGGTGTTCCATAACGGCTGTTGTTCAATATTATTAAGTCTTCTGCCCATGTTCCGTCGTTTCCTATGTTTCCGTCTGCTACTCTTACTTGTAGATTCATGTCACTCCCAAGGTATATTTTGTTGCCATCAGGATGCCAAACATCTCTGATTGCGTGTACTTTACCGTCTTTTATGATTGTTACTAGCTCATCATGTATGTTTCCTTGCGGTGTTATTGCGTAGTATCCCATCGGCAACTCGCCAGTTCCGGGATTGGTGCTTACTACAAAGCTTGTTACTCCATTATTATCGAGCGTTTTTACGTAGTCATTAACTGTTCCATCTCCATCCAGTAATAATGATCCTCCAGCGTATGGTGTCATTGATGGAGCTTTCAACACTTGTAAGCTTACGGTGTGATCCTCTCCTGTTATGGGGTTTTTTGTGTCGCAATTTTCTACTATTGATACTAGTCCTGCCAGGATTATTATTTTGCTTCCTACTTGGAATGCTTTCTGAACCTTTGGGTCGTGGATTATTTGGTGTAAACTGCTTTTGTTTACTTTCTCTTCCAGCATCAGACCGTCAATATTAACTAGCGCTGGAGTGTTATATTCTTGTGCTGCTCTTATTTCCTGCAGTGTTATCGGAGCATCATTTTTGTTCTTAGGATTAAACTCTGTGTTGTATTCTTTCATTGAGACCATTTTTCCGTCAAGACTGAAATAGTCAAATCTGTCGATGCTGGTTGTTACTAATTCTTTTCCTGCGCCAGTAAATCTTGTCGTGGTGTTGTCAAGGGCGGTCTTTACTAAATCCACATATTGTTTCATACTTACCGCTCTTCCGGTTGTTAACAAGTTGTGTTCAGCAGCCGCCACTGCACTCATAAATTCTTTTTTTGAGACTTCGTATTTGTGGTTTAATATTCCTTTAGCTTTGATGCTGATGGTTTCTGTTTCATATGAGTTATCGTTGATATCATTCCGAGTTTGCAATCCCTTGTTTTCTATTGTAAAGTGTTGCCCATGAATCTTTGTCCAATCATTAATCATGCTGTTGATATTTTCTTCAAGTAGTTTTATCTTTTTGTTTCCGATTATTTGTGTTGAGTATCCTTTTTCTACGAGATCTTTTTGCTGTGAGTCAAATATTTTTTCTATTTTTTCGGCAGCGGAATCTGCTGTCATGTGTATCGGTGAGAATGAGAATTTGTTGAAATCTTTGATTGCGATGTTATTTTGATTGTTTGTTGTTTTCATTGTTGTTATCCACCTCATCGTGCTTTTTATTGATTATTTATCCTTTTTATTGGTGCTTCTAGTATTTAAATCTTTCGGTTTTGTTGTCACTTTGTAGTGATTATTGTGCTTTTTTTGGTGCTTTTCAGCTCTTAAGAGCTGGTTTATAAAAGCCTTTAGAATATCTTTAAGCCTGCAAAGCCCCAGTTATTAAAGTCAATCCTTAATCCATTGTAGCCTGGAAGTATAGGCATCTTAAGCACCAGTGACTGGGTTGTGCTGACCGTTGTGTGGTTGTCCTTTATGGAGTAATCCCAGCTGAGCTTTCCTCTTCCTAGTGCGTGCTCTCCTCCGAAGGAATAATTATCATGGGCGGGAGAGGAGTTATTCCTTACTTTCAATACATCCCCGCCAACCATCTCATCAAGGCTGAAGCCTGATTTCCTAGTGGCAGAATCATAATAGCTCTTGATTGTGTAGTCAGGATCCCTCACAACAACTCCGGACTTAGGATTATGAAAGCCCTTAACCCTTGCAGAGACGCTGCTATTAGGAGAGCTAATATAAGCACCGACACCGCTTCTAGGTGAATAGCTGATGCTGGGAGGAGCGCTGGCAGCCCTGACAACGCTAATAGTGGCTAAAGCAATAATGCTTCCTAACAACAAACCTTTAAATGAAACCATGAACTCATCCTGTGGAGAAGAAGTATATAAATTTTTCTGGAAAAGACGGAAAGATTACGATGTTTTGTTGGGAGGATATAATAAGGAAAACCAAATTTATTGAATAAATCAAGCGAAAATAATATAAATAATTGTTAATTACCACTTAGAAGAGATAACTTCATGTCAAAAAATGAAATAAGCAAAAAACTGAACTGATGCGTGGTAAAACTATGAAAATACCTTATCTTGCAGTCCTGACCGGCTTTCCCTCCACTGGCAAAAGCGAAATCGCCAACTACCTTGTTTCAGAGCACCAGTTCGTCAGGGTTTCCAGTGATGATTTAAGAGAGAGCTTTTACCATGAAAGCTACCATGAGCTTAAAAAAACACCTGAAAAAATGCTTAAGGAACAAGTAATGCTGATGGTGATGCAGTACGCCAAGATGAGCCACCTATACCATGGATTGGACGTTGTTGTAGACTCGACTGCTTATTGCGAAGAGGCCAGGAAGCAATGGTTCAACACAGCAATTAATCCCGAACAATATATTCTGACTGACAACCACCTTCTTTATGTCTCGGTTGAAAGGAAGCTGATTGAAGATCGCAATAAGATGCGCGGAAGAGAACTTAGCGATTTAAAACTATGGGATGAAAAGTGGGAAGAACCAAAGGAAAACATTAACTATAAACTGCTAAAACTCGAGAATAACACTCCTGAAGACCTGAAAAGAATATACGAGGTATTAGATAAGCAATTCTCAAGAAACAGATTTAGTTCTTAAAAATTTAAAGAATAAAAAGTTTAAAATAAATCCTTGAATAACAGAATGGATGAGTAATTCTTAAGTTAGAAGGTATCGTGGACAAAGAAATAAAAGAGCCTACTAAAGAAGTGTTGTTGGAAGTCCTTTGACTATGTTAAAATCGAAAATATGAGGAGTTCGAGACCAGAGCACTAAAGCTTCACGAAGGAGGAATAATAAGGAAGCACACAACGCTCCTGGACTTCGCAAAGCTAGGATTCTACTGCAGGGCAAGCCTGATGCTGAAGACCAACTGGGAGAACAAAGAGAAGCTTTCAAGCTACCTGAAAGCCCACCCATCAATAAACAACCTCTACAAGGTTAACAACGGCTACGACTACCTGGCCGAAGCCATCTTCGGCAACGTGAAAGAGCTGGAAGAATTCATGGATGAGCTTGACAAGAAAATACCATTGGAAGACATGAAATCACACTACATAATAGAAGACCTGAAAAGAGAAGGATTCCTGAACGAAGCATGATTATTACGGAGCAGAAGAGAATAAAACAGAAAACACCCGAAAAACCTGCGGAATTATTTGGAGAGATTATAAATTAGAGGAAGAAGACACAAGAATAAAAGACGAAAGAACAGCGAAGACAAAAACAAACAGAAACAACCTGAACTGAAAAAAATGATGAAAAACTCGGATTAGCGAGAGCTATGGAGGGTTGAAAGATGAGGAACGATGATCTAAAAGGAAAATATCAGAGAATAAACAAAATACCTGAAGAAGGATATCTTGAGACAGATGCCCAGGAATTAGAAAGAAAAATCTTGAAAGATACAGAAATCGCGGCAAAAGATTCATTATCTATGTATGCTAATGGGTCATGCGCCAAACCGGGAACCAATCCGCATGATATTTCACTGAAAGCAAATGATTTGGCGCAAAGAATCTCGAATCCGAACGCGGTAGATCGGGAGATGTTTAAGGGTTCTGCAAATAGGGAGAAAGATGTAATTTCAATGATCTCTCGTCTGTTCGAGAAGGACGACCATGATGACATTGAAGCAGGATATATCTTGAGTGGTGGCACAGAATCACTGAACCAAGCGAGTTATATGCTTAGGAACAAGTTCTTCATGGAGAATCTGGATGTGAATGTGAGGAATCTCGGAATAGGCCAAGCGCTTTTTGAAGCAAGCAAATACAGATTAGACAAAGGCAAAGGCCTTTTGAAACCAAGGATAATTATACCGCCAAATTATCATTTTGCAGGCACTAAAGGAACTGACCTACTTGGCCTTGGAACTAACAGTCTTTCACATTATTATCTTGATAAGAATTTTGATATCGATGAGAATTCTTTGAGGGAAGTCATCAAAGAAGTATATGAGGAAGGGAATGATATAATGTATGCCTTGGCAGTCGCCGGAGACACTATGCATGGAAAAGTCCATGATGTGAGAAAGCTGAGTGATGTGCTGAATGAGATGAGCGAGAAGTATGACCGCAAAAAAGTACCAATCATAGTTGATGCGGCGGGAAGCTTCATGTTCTTAGGAGTGATGAAGGGCAACCCGAAATATGGCATCGCCGTTCCAGAGGTGTCTTTCAAGATTCCAAATGTCGAAGCGATTGTTGGCGATCCGCACAAGCAGCCTTTGCCGTATGGTTGCGGCCTGCTGATGCTTAAAGATATGTCTTTGGCAAACTACACTGATGTGAGGAACATAACAGGAACAAATTACCTTGATATGGATGAGCATAACAAGGATACGACTGCAGCATTGGCAACTATTCCTACTTCGAGAAGTGGATCGAACGCTTTTGCTATATGGGCTTATCTTGTTTATCAAGGGATGAGCGGCTTGAGGAGAGAAAAAGAAAATATATGGTCTTTGGTCAAGGATTTCAGAGAATTCGTAGACAAATCCAAGAACTATGAATTGGTATGCGAACCACAGACTCAGGTCGTGTCATTTAGATACAAGGGGAGTGGCAGTGATAATGTTGAACTATACAGAAGAATAAAGAAATCAGATAAGGATTTCTGCTACGTCTCTCATGACACGGGGATGCTTGTGAGAAGCAAGGAAGAGATGGCACGATCGGAAAAGGCAGAGGAACTTGCTGGCTTGTTCATCACAGTGATGGAGCACTCAAAGCCTGAGCACATGGATCGGCTCAAGGAACGGCTTGAAGAAGAAGCTTACCTGATGAGAAATAACAGATAATCGGAAGATTTCCGGAAATTGAATCAAAAACTATAAAAAGCAGAGATGAATTACTTATGATATGCGAACAAAAAGTGATTATCGGTGGCGAGAGTAGATTTTCTTCATCAATAGTTCGCAAACCATCTGGAGCTCATCAAATTTATAGTTCTATCTCTGAAAATTGGCCTTGGCGTTAGTCATACCTTCAAGCTTGGTTCTGCTCTTGGGAGCGTAGTATAACCTGGCTATCACGGCTGGCTCCAGACCAGCAAATTCGAGTTCAAATCTCGACGCTCCCAGTAAAATAATCAAAGGTGACAAATGATGAAAAACAAAAAAAATGACGACCAACAGAAATTAGATCAAGATTTTCTTAAGCAGTACGGAGGGAAAAATTTTCATCTGGAACTCCTTAAGAACGGCGGATTCAATATCCCTGAAACATATAATGAAAAGAATATTGATTTGGGCATATTGGATGATAATATAAAATATGTTGTAAGAAGCAGTGGAGCTATGGAGGATTCATTGTCACAAACCGCTGCAGGAAAAAATTCATCGATGTTAGGGGTGAGTAGAAAAGACATCCCTGATGCGATAAGAAATGTAAAATCAAAATATGAACACGGCGGGGTGGTAATACAACCAGACCTTACAGAAAAGATGGAATATTCTGGAGTTGTGTATACTAATCTGAACGGGAAGCTTGTCATTTCTCTAGGTTCAAAAAATAGCGTCCATAATATTGTGAATGGTAAAGAAGCTGAAACTGAGATAGAAATGGTTTTGGCAGAAAAAAAGAGATTTATGCGAGGGATTCCGATTCGACCAGAATTGATAGATAAGATTCAGAACGAAAGCATTAAAGTGGAAGAGTATTTTGGCAGGCCGATGGATTTGGAGTTCGCGATTATAGATGATAATGTGCAACTTTTGCAAGCCAGACCGCTTCCCAATCCTACAGATGCAACACTTAAAGAGCAGGAAACACGCAATCTTATGAAAAAGATGTCTGTAGCTAAGAAAAAAGGGCTTGACGAAATAATTTTCGGAGTCGGAAACTATAGGGAAATATTAGGAGAAGATTCAGCAACCCAGCTCAGCGTTTCAACATTTAACTATATCTTTGCAGGAGATGGAAAAACAAAACTCGGCGCAGTCCAATTAGGAAGAAATGAACTCGGATACGAAACCGGCACTGAGATTTATCCATGGGTTGTGATGATAGGTGGAAACGTTTATTACAATTTTGCAGGAGATTCGCTCCAGTTCAGGCCTGAAGGAATTGATGAGGATGATCTTTTGAATGTTGTAAATAATATTTATAATCCCTTGGCTAGAAAAAATCCTGATTTGTTAAATTATCCGGAACTTCAAATGTACATTCAATTCCCTGAAGAAGCAGAAAAAGCAGGGCTAAACCCCAAGCCATACGAATTGCTTGTAGAAAAGAATAGAAAGAAGATAACTGAAATAACCATGCCTAAGCATCCCCCTAAAAAGAAAAACACAAGAAAATACGATACGCTGGATGAAAATATTCGAGAAGCAATAGAAACCGCAGATCATATTCGAGAAGGAAGTGCGAAAGAATACGTGAAAGCAGCTCGGTTAGCGTTCTTTGCTTTAGAAGATCTCAGGGATTTTCTAAAAGAATTAGAAAAAAAAGACAATGCTGAATTTCAGAAATTAGCAAATATGTATGAAGCTAATAATGTGATGGCACTCCGAGATGCTATAGCATATGATGAAAGCATAGCATCTTTCGAATTAGAAAAAAGCCCTGAATTCGAATATCTCGGAAGCTTTGAATTAACATTACCAAGAGGATTTCCCCCAGAAAGGCACTTCAAATCAGGAAAACCAATAGAAAACAAAGAGCTAAAGGAACTAGCCGACAAAACAAGAACTGTTCTCGAATATAGAGAGAAGGTTAAATTCTTCCTCTTCAGAGACTACGATGTGTTAAGGCAAATTTATGAGTATATTGATGAATTTAGCGAGATAAAAAAGGATTTATACAATCTGGAATTCGAAGAACTTAGTCTATTAGCGGAAGAACAAACCTTATCAAGATACCGGATTGAACTTAGGAAACAGATTAAAGGAAAAGATTTATTTAGTGATCCGATATTTGAGAATGATTTAAGGATTGGGAAGAGTTCGAATTACGAAAAACATCCTCAGCTGATATTTGGCTCGCTGTCAAATAATGAGATCAGCCTTAAAGCTGGGCTTGAAGGATATATAATAAACGGAGTTGATCAAACAATCAGCATACCGAATGAAACCAAAGCTATTCTGGTCCCGGATAATGTCCGGCCAGGATCACATTTATTTACTGTTTTGTCAGATTATGGTCTGCCGGTAATATCTGTCCCGGCCAAAGAGCTTAAACAAATGAAAGATAAGGTCTTAAGAATAAAAAAGGGTGAAGGATATGTCAGCATCGATTATAATTAGACATGCGGAAACAAAAAATAAATGGGATGAACTGAGCTACAGCGCTCTACTGAAGCTCATTCGGCAAGAAATCGATCCACCAATAGATACATCAATGTTGATTAAACAAATAGATGATAAGCAAGTTTTGAACCTGATGAAAAAAATCAAAGTAATATATGTTTCGCCGCTTAAACGAGCATTGCAAACAGCAGAATACATCTCAGCCAAAACAGGAATTCCAATCAAAATAATACCTGAACTGAGAGAAGTGAGATTTAATGCATTACCTTTGTGCGTTCACAAAAAAGGAAAAGAGGCAATAAGAGATTTTCTTATAGGCCAGATTATCAAGAAGAGTGAGAAAAAATCGATGAAACGAAGGGTGAACTATTTAATTGAATTGACGAAAGAAGAAGCTTTGATAATAACAAATAGCTTTCTGATGCGCATATTATTCTCTGAGCTATTCAGAAAAAAAATTAGTCAACTAAGAAGAGATCGAAGATTCACAAATTACCTAACCGGCTTTGATTGCAAAAATGGAAAACAATTAACATTTATGATGTGATTAAACATGAGAACAGATTCTCCGAATGAATTAATATCAAACATATTATGCAATGAAGATTTGGAACTCATCCGAATATTTAATACTGGTAATTCTGGTGCGATAGTGTTGCACACACATAACAAATATCATGAGGAATTTGTATTGAAAATAGCTTTGAATAATCGCTCCAAACAGGAAATAGATAAAAATGAGATGGGATATAAAGCAATTAAAAAAGCAGGTTTAGATTCTCTTTTACCAACACAATACGAAATAAGAACCTATGATGGAGTAAAATACTTAAAAATGAATTATTTGGGAAAGAGTTTTCTTGAAAGAACTAAAATTGATGAAAATCCCTTTGAATTGTATAAAATATTAGTAAATAAACTTAATCCGATATACGGAAGTAGCACTAATAAATCTGATGCGGGAGAAGAGTTCCTTATTAGAATGAGAAAAATACTTCAAAAAAATTACAATGAATTTCTTATGCCTGCAAGGATAGTAACAAAAGATGATGTGAAAGAATATATTAATAAGCATATAGAAAAAGAAGCAAAAAAACATTGTTGTTTTGCCGTGTTTGATTTTACTCCTGAAGATGTGTACTTATCCGCTGATGGAATAAAATATCCTGATGCGACTGATAAAATAGAAGGAATACCTATAATAGATCTTGCTTGTTTTGGAGGAGTGGCTAGAGACGTCTACAATCTTGAAGGAAGCACCCATGGATATGAAATTTTAGAGAATTATGCTATTTTAAAGGTTGCAAAAATATTATCTCTTCCTGTTGATAATGCACAAAAACTATTTTATTATGGGCGAGCATTACAACTTTCGTTATCATCAAGATTCCGAATAGAAAAAGAACCTGAGAAAGCCAAAATTCTTGCAAAGCAAAGCTTAAATTACTTGATAATGTGCAACAAATGAATCAGAATATATTAGAAAGGCATTTCCGAATGTGAAAATAGTAATCGGCAGCGGAACCACACCTCAAAACATAAAAGAATTGATGAAATACGCCGATTCTGCCATTGTAGGAACATATCTTAAGACAAATAACAGGGTTGATGTAAAAAAAGTAAGAGAGATAATGGGTTTGGCGATGAACAGAGAAAGTTCTGTTATGAAGAAATAATCCTGCGATAATTATATAAAAAAACAGTGATGTGTGAGGGATAAACAACATGTCCAAGGAGATAGTTTTTGTTACTGGCAATGAGAAGAAGTTCTTTGCTGCCAGGAAGTATTTTGATAAGTCGGGTTTTAACCTGGTTAGGATGAAGGTTGACTGTCCTGAGATTCAGGATATGGATGTTTCCAACGTGGTGAAGTTCTCTGTTAAGTTCATGGCTGAGAAGCTTAAGAAGCCAGTTATTAAGTCTGACCAGGGTTTTTTTATCGAGGCTCTTAATGGCTTCCCTGGAGCTTATATGCATGATGTGGAAGCCGCTATTGGAAAGCATGGCTTCAAGAGGCTTATGGAAGGGTTTAAGAATCGAAAAGCTAAGTTTGTCGAAGCATTAGCTTTCTGCAGGCCAGGATATGATCCTGTTGTGTTCACAAGCGAAAAGCCAGGAACTCTTGCAAAGGATTTTGAAGGGAGCGAAGGCTTCGGGATTGATTTCCTGTTCATACCAGCCGGTGAGAAACACCCTGCCGCAGCCCTGCTAGAGGAGAAAAGATTAAGATTATATGATTTCGGCCTCTGGCCTAAGATGATTAAGCACTTGAATGATAAGGAGCGTTAAGCATGAATCAGGATGAGATTGAAAGGGTTTTTCTGGTAAAAAAGTTGCCGGAAGAGATTGAGAAAGCTAAGAGCATAATGATTAGGGTTGGGGATTTCTTTGATTCTAACAGGGTTGATGCCTTGAAGTTGAAGCAGAAAGGGGATGATTATTTCCTTGTGAAAAAAGATAACCTGAACGGATGCGGGTGCGAGAATCATGAGCAGCCTTCAGGCAACGGTATGAATGGCTCTGCTCTTTGCAGAACCGAGCACGTAATTTACATTAAAAAAGGGGAGTTTGAGGCTTTATGGAAAGCCACTGCCCAGAATCATGAAAAAATAAGGTTCCTTTACCCTCTAGATGGGAGGATTTGCGAAATCGACTTCTATATGGGAAGGCTTAACGGCTATGTAAGGGCAGAAGTAGAATTCCCGAGCCAGGAAGAAGCAGACCGCTTTATCCCTCCTGATTGGTTTAGCGATGAGATAACGAAATACAATCATGAGATTCATAGTGAGCTAGGGCTTGTATTATTCAGGGAAATGAAGGAAAGATACGCAGAAAAAGGTATTAAGCTGAAAAGGATAAAGCTTCCCAAATGCCTTTGGCGGAATTCTTGAATTATGCTTTTCCAATATCAGAGTTCTGGATTGCCTTTTTTTCATTGAAAAAAGCCAATAACTTTAAATAATCCTTTACCATTATTTCTTGTCATGGACAAAAGAGGTGCTTACTTCTTCGTGATAGATGCTTTCATAGCCTCTAGCATAATAATTATCTGCCTGATGATAATATTCACTTCCAAGAACTCGAGGCCTGACTCAGGACCTGCCCTTTTAATGATAGAGGAATTCGCCAACTACCTCCAGGACTCAAAGCTCAACGAGGTTCAGGGAAGCTATGTGATCAACCTGAGCAACGCCAGTAGCATAACAAGCCTTGATAACACAATACTTGAGCAGGCAGTCATATTCTATTATTATGATTCAAGCAACATCACAAGGATAAGCCAGCTCATAGATACCACGACAAGAAGCGCCTCTTCCCAGCAGAGGAGCATGATCATCTACCTCAATAGCACTTTAGTCTATAACCGCAGCCTCAGCACTCCTTCTGAATCCGACCTTATGATCACAACCAGGAGAGTTGTCTTCAAGAGGATCAATGAGACATTTGTCTATGGGCCATTGATAATGGAGGTGAAGCTTTGGGTCTGAGCAGGAGCAGGAAAGGAGTAGTCCTATCATTGATAGCCTTGCTAATAGCAGTCTTCTTCACGATAATATTCGCCACAGACCTAAATGCGCCATTGGACCAGAAGAACGACCTTGTCAGGAGCAGAATATCCATAATGAACAGCTTCACAGAATCATTCTTCAGCTATGCAGAGGAGACCATCAGCGTGAGCGGCTACCTAGCCCTGAGAGGAATGCTCATAGACCAAGGGCTTACCCATGAATATTTTGATTCATCGCTTCCTCCTTCTGACAATAGTTCATTGGAGCATCAGTTAGTCTATTGCATGAAGTACGGCAACCTCACCAATAGCAAGCCATGCCCTGGCATGAGCACTCCTGAGAAGAACATGACCTTGACTGTTTTCCTGCAAAACTTATCTTCAATGGCCTATGATTATTTCAAGATGGAGGCTAACTTCACCATCAACAGCATAACCATAACTCAGACCAAGCCATTCATGGTTGATGTCACAGTCAACCTATCATTGCGCCTGAGCGATGAGTTCGCCAACATCTCTGACACAAGGATGCTCGCAGTGCCTATATCAATAGAAGGATTGCCTGACGCGCTCTACAGCATCAACGGAACATATAATCAGACCATAAGAAAGACCAACATCACCAAGCTCAGCGGCTGGAACGCAGAAGACCTGCGCCAGTTATATGACCTTCATGAGTACAGAAATTATCCCTCTGCCCCCAGCTTCATTGGCCGCATGAAGGCGAATTTCTCTGCCAGCGACTACGGCATAGAGAGCTTCATCAACAACACAGACCCTGGCGTGACAGCATATCCTTATAGGACCAATGATACCACGGTAGACTATCAGTTCTGGCAGAGCATCAGCTTCAACTGCTCAGATGTAAAAAATCTTAGCAGCTCATTGATGCCTCACAGGTTCCAGCTCCATTATGATTATGTGGTTAATTTTGGAATAACAAATAATTCGCTCTACACCGCTAGCTGCTGACCGCTCCCAATGGCAGGCATGTTTATAGCCATGTATTTTGGCCTGGCTGGATGAATAAGTTTATATACTTGAATATGAAAAAAGGAGGATAAAAGGGAGTAAAAAGCTTATAAACTGCAAGGTATTATAAGCTATTTTGTAATCAAATCAAAAGAGGTGGGTGATTTTTTGGCAGATGAATTAATAACAACAGGCGTAGACACCCTGCTTGATCTTCTAAAGAATGTGAACAAAATTCCCTTGGCAGATGCTGCGCAGAAATTAGGGATCAGCGTAGGCCTCCTGCAATCATGGGTTGATTTCCTTGTGGAAGAGGAGATTATTGGAGTGGAATACAAGTTCACAAAGCCCATAATTTATCTCAACAAAATGCCTAAGGAGAGCGAAGTGAGCGTCAAGGAAGACGAATCCTTGACCATAGAGGTCCACAAGGAGGATTTCAAGAATAGGGCCGCGCAGAGGAACATCCCTGTTGACAAGGTGGAGTTCTTCTGGCGCAACCATGTGAAGGACGCGGTCAATGCAAAGAAGGAGTTCTTCTACAGGGAGGCAAGGAAGAGGAACCTTATGAGCATCGACAGCCTGTGGAATGAGTACATCGAGAAATTATTAGCATCATAAGAGGTTTTTAAGCATGGAATTTGATAAGTTCCTTGAGAAGGACATGGTGGATTTTCTCAGCGAGGCCTCTGCCAGGATTGCTGACAAGGCAGCTGCTGTGAGAGAGGAAGAGTTCGACATGTTCGAGATAACCCAGGATTATTCTAAGGAGATAAACAGCGCTCTCAAGGAAGGTGACCTGCGGAGAGCCCAGCATGTCTTCGAGAATGTTAAGAACAAGTATATGCAGGCTCCTGACAACTCCATGATAAAGAAGAGGCTCTACATAATAATGGAGGAGATATATGAGAAGATAAAGGACTTCGAGAGCAGGGACAAGGGAAAGAAAGACCTCTTCGAGACCATAAAAGATTACGAAGCAGAGGGCTTGTTCACCAAGCCAGAGCTTTTCGAGAAGAAAGAGGAGGAGAAGCTCAGCATTGTGCTCAGCAGCATCCCTGTCAAGGAGAAGGCTCTCGACAATATCACATCAAGGAGTTCCTTGAATTCCAAGGAGTTCAAAGAGGCCATTCGCATATACCATGAGCTAAGGATGCTTGTCAGCAAGATCCCTGAAGCCTATGGTAAGGAGAAATCAGCTCTCGCAGAAAAGCTTGTCGGCCATTATTACACAATAAAGAAGCTGAAGGAGCAGAGCATGAAAAAGAGCCTGCCAACGCAGCAAGATAATCAGCCATCATCAGCTCAGGATAAACCTAAGCCAAAAGATTCTCTGCCTGTCGAGGACCGCCTCGCAGCCATACGCCACCTGAAAACAGAGATAGTCATGCTGCATGATAAGATCACTAATAGCGTCAACAACAAAGACCTAAGATCAAGCCTGACCGGCTACAAGCAGATGAGGAAGCTATGCGACGAATTCCCTTCAGAGCTTAATGATGAGAAGACAGCCCTGAGAGCAGACGCATTATCTATCTATGACCAGATAAGCAAGCTAAAGCAAGAGCTATCTGAAAAGCACGAAACTAAACAAGACGATCATCAGGGAAGCGATACAGTTGGCAAGTCTAAGGAAGAGGAGCTGGCTGAGAACGTGAAGCAGCTCGAGAAAGAGAAACAGAAGAATAAAGAAATTGAAGATAAGGAGCTGGCTGAGAAGGAGAAACAGAGAGACAAGATAAAAGCAGAGGCAGAGGACTTAAGGAACCTGATAACAGAACAGCTGCAGAAGAAGAACCTGAAAGGAGCTGTTGTTCTCTACAAGAAGCTCAAGAAGCTATGCGATGATATGCCTGCTGAGTTCGAGGAAGAGAAGCAGGACCTGATAGCAGACGCAGTCACATCATACTCAAACATAAGGATCCTGAAGGAAAGAATTAGCGCGCCTAGCGAAACAAAGAAAGAAGAGGATGATGCTGCAAAGGATGAGAATTTTGAGCGCAAAGAGATGCAGGCTTCGATAAGGGACAAGATCAGCCACGTCAAGGAACTGCTCAAAAACAAGGACGCCCCTGATGCCATCAAGGAATACCGCTCGCTGAAGGAGATGTTCAAGCAATACCCTGAGGACTCTGTCGACGAGAAGAAGCAACTCTATGATGAGATCGTCGGAGCCCACAAGGATATTGTTCTGCTAGAGAATGACCTTAAGCGAAAATCAACCATCGATGATGGTGAGACTCGGACCGCAAAAATAAAAGAGATTGAGAACTCATTGTCAGAGGCAAGGACTATACTTGAGAAGCAGCAGAGCGAACAAGCCACCCACCTGCTGTTGGAGGCGAAGCACAGGATACAATTACTCCCGAAAGAGGAGTTCGACGAGAAATATCGCCTGCTCAAGGAGCTCGAGGTATTGGAGCACAAGCTGCTGTTCTCAAAGAACATGCAGCGCATAGACTCCCAAGGGAGCGGAGCTCAGAATCAGTAATCGATGATGAAAAATGATTCCTAACTACGGACCAGCTGCCATTCACAGGCACATAGAGTCAGCGAAGAAGGAGCTGATAGACAAATACACGATCACAATAAATAATATTATGGTGGACATAAGCATCTATTCTGAAGAGGACAAGCCAGTCCCTGAATATGTGGCTTCCATCACCAACATCAGCGACGCCACAAAGATAATCCTTGAGAAGATAAGGCAGGAGTTCATCTCAAAGATGAGCCTTGATGAGATCGAGACATTTGAGCAGAACGAGCTGCTAAACATAAGGCAGAGGTTCAAGGATGAGATAAGGAAGCTCATCAACAGATACTTCCCAAAGGCAGACGAGAAGACAGCCAACATGCTCATAAACTATCTCATAGAGGAGAACCTCGGCCTTGGAAAGGTCGAGATCCTTTTGCAGGACCCTGCACTTGAGGAGATAGTCATCAACAATCACAAGGATCCTGTATGGGTGTATCATAGGAAGCATGGCTGGCTCGTGACCAATATCAAGATCGTATCAGAGTCAAGGATAAGGCACTTCGCCACCATGATAGGCAGAGATGTTGGTAAGGAGATAACAAACCTCAACCCGCTCATGGACGCACACCTGTTGACAGGCGACAGAGTCAACGCAACTCTCTCGCCCATAAGTTCAAAAGGAAACACTCTCACCATCAGGAAGTTCTCACAGGATCCTTGGACCATAACCAAGTTCATCAAGGAGGGTGTGATCAGCTTTGAGGCAGCTGCTTTTGTCTGGCTTGCAGTGCAGAACGAGCTGAGCGTAATAATTAGCGGAGGCACTGGAAGCGGAAAGACCAGCATGCTGAACGTCATCTGCAACTTCTTTCCTCCCAATCAAAGAATAATAAGCATAGAGGACACAAGGGAGCTCACATTGCCTGAAAGCCTTCACTGGGTCCCGCTCGAGACAAGGCTGCCCAACCCTGAAGGAAAAGGAGGGGTCACAATGCTAGATCTCCTGGTCAACAGCCTCAGGATGAGGCCTGACAGGATAATAGTAGGGGAGATCAGGCGAAAAGAGGAGGCTCAGGTGCTCTTGGAGTCAATGCACACAGGCCACTCAGTCTATGCCACTCTCCACGCCAACAACGCAGAGGAGGTTGTCACAAGGCTCACAAATCCTCCTATCGAGATCCCTAAGCCGATGATATCGTCGATAGGAATGGTTGTGATCCAGAACAGGAACAGGAGGACTGGCAAGAGAAGGACTCTGCAGTTAGCAGAGATAACTCCGACAGGCGACGCATCTGTACTCATGAAGCTGAATGTCAACAAGGATACTGTCGAGGAAGTGATGAGATCAAAGACAGTGCTTGAGAGGATAAAGCTATACACTGGCATGAATGACGAGGACATCGACATGGACCTCAAGGAGAAGATAAGGATACTAAAATGGCTTGTCAGGAAAGAGATTTATGATGTCAACCAGATAGGGTTGGTGATATCAAAATATTATCTTGGCACTCTCAAGATGGATTGATAGCATAATATATAAAATGTATTGTGGCTGATCAGCGCAATCAGCCTGCTCTGAGATTTATAGGTTATTAACAGGTGGTTTTGAGCTTTGGCACAAGGACAGAAATCAGAAGTGAATGCCTCGCTCAAGAGGAAGTTGAGGATAGCAGGCATAGACAAGAGCCCGAAGGAGTTCATGAACCAGACCCTGAGGATATCATTGTTTGTGGCTGTGATAATGGCAGCTTTGAGCTTCTTCCTTTTTTCAAAGAGAGGCATCAGCCCGGCGTTCTCTATCCTAGCGGGAGGAGTGTTCTTTGTGATGGCCTACAGCATTCTATTAAAGTCAGTTGATGCCAAGATCAATAGGAGAGCCAAGGAGATTGACAGGGATGTGCTCTTCGCAGGAAGGTTCCTTCTGATAAAGCTAAACTCAGGGAAGCCTCTGATAAATTCGCTCATAGATGCGAGCCAGAGCTATGGAGTCGCAAGCCATTATTTCAAGGAGCTTGTCAGAAACATAGAACTGGGCACTCCTCTTGAGAATGCCATAGAGTCTGCAATGGACAACTGCCCATCAAAAAAGATGAAGCGAGTCCTTTTCCAGATGAACACAGCACAAAAGATAGGAGTGGATGTCACCCAGAACCTTGAGGCGGTAATCAACGAGATATCTCATGATCAGCTCATAGAAGTGCAGCGCTATGGCAAGAAGCTCAACAGCCTTGTGATGTTCTACATGCTGCTGGCAGTGGTCATGCCCAGCCTCGGGCTCACAATGTTCATAGTTGTTGCCAGCATGGTATCTTTGTCAATATCTGTCTCGACATTTTTTACATTCGCGTTTTTCCTTTTGATGATAGAGCTGTTGTTCATGACATTTTTCAAGTCGATAAGGCCTAGCGTCAACATATAATCTGCCATGATGAGGATATAATATGGGTTTGATGAATCTTTTGTACCTTGAGGAGTTCGGCAAGGCATTCGTGCCAAAGAAGATACGCCCGAAGCTGAGCAAGTATCTAGCAAAGGCAGGTATAGATGATGTTCCCTACAAGTTCTTCGGCGCCCTCTTCTGGCTCACAGCGCTAATAACATATTTCATATACATACCAGGAGTCTTCCCTGTCATAAGGCAGAAGAGCATAATATTCTTTTTTGCAGCGACATTCATAAGCTGGTTTGTGATCCAGATAACGCTGATCATGATGATAATGCTAGCCCTATCATTCTACCTCAACATAAGAATCTACAAGAGGACCAAAATACTGGAGGACCTGCTGCCTGATTACCTAGCATTGGTCTCTACAAACCTCAAGGGAGGGATGAACCTTGAGAAAGCCCTCTGGGCAGCCATCAAGCCAGAGTTCGGCATACTCTCCAGAGAGATAGGTGTTGTGAGCAAGAAAGTAGCGACTGGCAACGACGTGACAGAGGCATTGGAAGAATTCTCAGAGAAATACCAATCGCCATTGCTCAGAAGGAGCGTAGACCTGCTGAAGGGAGAGATTGTCAGCGGAGGAAGCATCTCCCAGGTGATCGACAGCATAGTGGAGAACCTCAAGAAGACAAAGCAGCTTAAGGAGGAGATGGTAGCCACTACGCTTACATACATGATATTCATGGCAGCCATAGTAATAGTGATCACTCCTGCATTGTTCGCGCTTTCAGAGCAGATACTTGTGATAATCCTCAAGATGGGGGCTAAGCTAAGCGCATCATTCCAGGCTACGACGGTTTCTTCGATGTTCAAGTTCTCTGCAGCCAATGTCGATGTAAACCAGTTCAAGATATTCTCAGTGGTAGCGATCTCAATAATATCAATCTTCACTTCGATGATAATCAGCACCATAGAAAAAGGAGATATAAGAGGAGGGATAAAATACATTCCGCTCTTCCTTATCAGCTCAGTGGTGCTCTACTTCATATTTGTCGAGATACTCGGAGCATTCCTAGGAAGCCTCGTTATTGTCTGATGAGAAATTTTATAAACTAAAGCATAAGACTATTTCACAGTGTTTTGAGGGGTGGTTTGATTGAAAAAGATAAGCGTGGTTCTCATAAGCGTTCTCATGGTGCTGCTACTGGTAAGCATAGTCTTAGCAACAGGATTCATTGTCAAGACCAGCAATCCTGATTTCAGGAATGATCCTCTGTTCTACAAGGCGCTAGGCAATGAGCTGACGAAAAAAGGAGATTTTGATAAAGCAGCGATCGCCTATGAGCAGAGCCTTGCGCTGGCAGAAGACCTTGAGGTGAGAAACAACCTCGCAGTCATATATTACCGCGAAGCAAGATATTCTGAAGCGATAGATCAGCTGAGAGCATTGGTCGCTGAAGAGCCAGGAAATCCTAGCTATCATTACGACCTTGCGGTCAATCTCGTAGACAAATTCAGGAACACGGACGACAAAAATCTTGATGACCTTTACGAGGCATTGGCAGAATACGAGAAGGCATCAGGGCTTTCGCCAGGTTTCTCTAATTCAGAGCAGAACATAGATGTTCTCAGGCGCGTTTTGAGAATCTAGGCTTTCCCTTGTTCTTGAACTCATGCCTGTGATCGTAGTTGCGTCCATGGCCATGATCGCGGTGAGACAGTTCTCCTAGCAATAATCTTTTCATCTTCTTCTTTGTATTATAATCATAGATGACCTTGACTTTATCAAGTGTGAAAGGATCCATCCCTGTGTGATACATGCAGGTCGAGACTGTCATGGGTGTGGGTGTGAAAAGCTGGAACTGCTCTATGTTCTCCAGGTGCTTAATCCTCTCCTTTAGGAGCATAACCTCTCTCTCATCATCTCCTGGATGGCCTATCATGATGTAATAACGAAGGCTTTGCTTTCTGCTCCTGTTGATCTCTGAGAAAAACGCTATGAACTCATTGAACCTTGAGTTGTCCTTGTTCATCAGCTTCAGCACTCCCTGCGAGAAATGCTCTGGCGCTATCTTAAGGCAGCCTGATATGTGATGCTCTGAAAGTTCTCTTATGTATTCCTTGCTCTCCAACGCAAGATCATAGCGTATGCCGCTGCGGACAAATACATTCCTCACCCCAGGGATGCCTCTTGCCTTTCGCATCAATGACAAAAGCTTGTTGTGGCTCTTGTCAAGAGTTCTGCAGCTCAAGCAATGCTTTGCGCATCCTGCTCTGCTACCGCAGTCCATGCCATACATGTTGGCGCTAGGCCCTCCAAGGTCATCTATCTGGCCATTGAAATCAGGATGCTTAACCAATCTTCTGATCTCCTCAAGGATGTTCTCCTCTGAGCGAGAGATTATCTTATCCCCCTGATGCAATGAGATCGAACAGAAGTTGCAGTCGCCCACGCAGCCCCTGTGCGTAACGACAGAGAACCTGGCCATCTTCAGCAATGAGTTAGGGTGGAGCTTCCTTGTGAAAGGCAATGAATAGATCCAGTCAAGATCATCTGTTGTGTATTCAGGATATTCATATTGGAGCACAAAATTATTGTCATAAGCCTGCGCCAATCGCTTTGAGTTAGAGAACATCACCTGCATTTTGCAGAATTTTTTTTTGTCATCAAGCACTTCCTTGAACGAGGGCAGCAGCTCGAAGCCAGCATCAAGATCCTTGCTCAGGATGCATGTGCCTTTGATGCCTCTCAAATCCTTTCTGTTAACAAGTCTATCTGCGATCTCAATGACCTGCTTTTCTCCGCTGCCGTAGACCAGGATGTCTGCTCTTGAATCAAGGAGTATGCTCCTCCTAAGCCTATTATCCCAATAATCATAGTGGGCGAATCTTCTGAGAGAGGCCTCTATCCCTCCAATCACTATCTTTGCGCTGCCGCCAGCATTCCGATAGTGCTCCTTGAAATATTCCCTTATCTTGTTGCAGTAGAAGATGACAGCCCTATCAGGCATCTCATTCACAGAGGAGTGCTCGTCCTCACCTCTAATCTTCTTCAGAGGAGTGTAATTGTTGAGCATGCTATCGATCGACCCTGAGGTGACGCAGAAGCAAAGCCGAGGAGCTCCTAGCTTCAGGAAATCTTCTTTGCTCTTAGGCTTCTCAATTATTCCTACATCGAAGCCCTTTGCGTTGAGCACCCTCGCGATGACGCCTGCAGGAGATAGAGGATGGTCATCATAGTATTCTGCTGTGAACAGTATTATGTCGAAATCATTCCTGTCATTATCCCTGCTCCTTGAGATCATCAGGCGATGTTATTGAGAATTGATTATAATACTTTTCGGAAAAATTTTTTTTACTGGTTTCCATTGCTGCGCATTATAGCCTTGAGGATCTTCTCCTTGCCAGTCCAGTCAAGGGCCTCCTTTAGCACCTCGCTGATGGTCTCCACAGGGACTATCTTAATCTTCTCAAGGCGCTTCTTGTCAATCACAATGTCATTGAGATTGCTCTTAGGGACAATCACCTTTGTGATTCCTGCATCAATGGCAGCCTCGACCTTTGAGCTGACTCCGCCCACAGGCAGGACATCCCCCCTAACAGACAAGCTTCCGGTCATGGCAAGGTTCTGCTTCACAGGGATCTTCTTCAATGCAGAGATTATGCTTGTGGCCACAGCGATGCTTGCGCTGTCTCCCTCAACACCCTCATATGTCTGGAGGAACTGCACATAAATATCGTGCTTGCCCTGGATGTCCTCTCCAAAATAGCGCTTGACAATGGCGCTCACATTGGTGACTGCCTCTTTCGCTATCTCTCCGAGCTTTCCAGTAGCGATTATGCTCTTCTCTTTTCCGCCGAGGGTTACCTCTGATTCTATCGGCAGAATTATTCCTGAGTAGGTGCTTCCTCCGCCGATGACAGCCAATCCATTGACTCGGCCGATCTTCTTACCAGTGGTCCTTATCACTTCGTATTCTTTCTTGCGCTCAATGTACTTGTCAGCTATCTGCTCCTCAAGGCTTCTTGCCTTCTGCTTAGCCTTGATGATATGCTCCTTTGTGACAAGCTTAGCATTATCCTCGACAGCTATGTCTCCTGCAGCTCGTATGATGCCACCTAGCTCCCTGAACCTAAGGCTCAGATGGCCTTTCCTGTTGGCTCTTCTCTTTGCCTCTTCAACAATATATTCCACTGCGTCGCGCGTGAAATGAGGTATCTTCTTATCCTTGATGACTTCCTGAGCGACGAACACAGATATCTTCATCCTGTTCTCAGGCGTGTCAAGCATTGTCTCTTTCATATAAACTTCATAACCATAACCTCTGATCCTGCTCCTTAGGGCAGGGTGCATGCTGCTAACAGTCTCTATGTTGCCGGCAGCCACAAGCACGAATGTACAGGGCACAGGCTCGGTCCTCACCATCGCTCCTGCGCTCCTCTCACTCTGGCCAGTGATTGAGTACTTTCCTTCCTGCAAAGCAGTCAAGAGCTCCTGCTGTGTGTGAGGCTGCAATGTAGCTATTTCGTCGATGAAGAGCACTCCCATGTTAGCCTTATGGATCATCCCTGCCACGATCCTCTCATGGGCAGGAGTTCCTAATCCTCCACTCTGGAAAGGATCATGCAAGACATCACCCAGCAGTGCGCCTGCATGGGCTCCTGTCGCGTCGAAGAACGGCGCATGCTCACGCTTATAATTATCAACCACTACCTTTGGAGTGCTGACAGGCCCTTGCTTGTTCAGTTTTGATCCGAAGTTCATGAAGAAGACAAAAGCCACAAGGAAGAACATGCTTCCTAGGAACATGCTGACAAATATTATGGCTCCGACAGTCCTGCCATAGATATCAGAATAATAGTTGAAAGCCCACCACGGAGCGATAAGTGATATTATTAGAAGTATCAGCATGAAGATGTTCTGGCCCTTGAAGGCGCCTGACTGCTCGATCTTTGCCCTTGCAACAACCTCTCTTCCTTTGCCTGCAGGAGCAGTCCTTATCAAAGGGGTGTTCTCATCATTTGGATTGGCAAAGGCAAGTATGTCAACAACCTTTTCCTTCGGCAGCAGCTCTGCCAATGCAAGTCCTAGCATGCTCTTTCCAGTGCCAGGCTCTCCTATAAGCAGCACATGCCTTCGCTGCTTGCTAGCTTTCTTCACTATATCGACGGCTTCCTCCTGGCCAATGACCTGATCTACTATCACCTTTGAGGTCTTGATCTCAGAAGTATCCTTGAACTTGAACTCACCTACCATTAATGGATGTGAATGATGAACTATTTATAAAGATTGCTAACCAATCATACATGCTTTATCCGAGCAGATTAAGCAAAAGATTTATAAAACTCGAAGTAAATAAATATATAAAGCATAAAGGGAAAAGGGAATAAGTAAGGGAGTGTGTTCATTTGAGGCTGTTATGGTTCAGTCTGTCTAGGCTGCCTGTGTTTATTTTGGTCGCGATCGTGATAGTTCTATCCAGCCAATTGGTGGCTGGCGAATTGACTGCCCTCCACTACCGTGTATGTATGATGCCAGCGCCAGGAGCTGCGGAGGGCCAGGAGCGAGATGCGGAGGATCAGGAGACCCTTCATGCTGCTCAGGGCTTAGCTGCTACTATAACATGTGCCTTGCAAAAGCCTCTCCGCCAGCAACTAGCTGCGGATCAGTAGCTGATTGCGGGGGAAGCTGCACAGAGATTGTTGGTTGCGAAGGAGGGATGTGCTGCGGAAAACACTCATATCCCTGCGGCGATCCTGCGACTGACAAGACCTGCTGCGAAGGATTCCATTGCTTTGCCAGCGGGCAAGGATATAATTATTGCGTTGAAGATGATCCCTGCTTGAACGAGACTGAATGCGAAAGGAAAGGCTATATGCTGTGTGCAGAGATAGCATGCAACATAGGGCAAAAGTCATGCCTTGCGAAACCACCGAAAAAAGACTACACAGTCCCTAAAGGGAACATCTGCACATTCACAGGCACCATAAGGAATGATGGTTGCGCCTGGATCAATCCAGCAACTCTAAAGATAACAGGAAACAATTGCTCAAAGACCGCAATAAAATACAGTGACTGCGCGGCAAAATCATTCAGATTCACATGCGAAGCAGGCGATGTCCATCTATCAGCAGATGACAGCTCACAGCTCACTCTTAAATATTCATGTCATAACATATCATTAGGCTGCGGCAACGGAGTTGTTGATGCAGGAGAAAGTTGCGAGCCACCGAGCTCCAACAACAACGTCGGCTGCCAGCAGAGCACTAGCATCTGCAACGGGATGAGAAAAAGTGTGAGGGATGCCTATGGCTATTGCAGCTCGACATGTGGCTGCATAGATGATGATTATTTATATAGCTGCGTCAAGGGAGAGTGTGGGGCTTCCTGCAGCTCAAACGCTGACTGCAACGACAATAATACTTTGACAAGGGATACATGCACTTCCACATGCGTGTGTACCCATGATACTTTGCCTGGCTGCGGCAACGGCATCGTTGAATCAGGAGAGGAATGCGAGAGCAACAGCCAATGCGATTCAGATGAGAGATGCATCTCATGCAGATGCGAAGCAACACCCTATTGCGGTGATGGAACACAGGATTCTGGCGAGGGCTGTGATTATGGTGTCAGAATCAACGGAGTCCCCTGCGTTCCACCGACAGATGGAACATGCAGATATTGCAACTACAACTGCAGCTTGACAACGCTTTCTGGCGGAGGATGCGGAAACTCAATAACAGAGTACGGTGAGGAATGCGACGACGGTTCATCCAACGGAGGTCAGTGCACTCCGAGATGCGGAGACACCTGCATCTACTGCACAACTCAATGCAAGGTCGGATTTGTCAGCGGAGCATCATGCGAGGGAGAAACAACTCCTTATTATTACAATAATGGATATGTCCTTCCAGTGCCTTACTACGGCGGCCATGGAGAATATTATAATAAGCCAAGGGCCAGTGTCTGCGGCGACGGGATTTTAGGCCTCGGAGAGAAATGCGACAACGGCGATAGCAACGGTAACATGTGCAAGCCAGCCTGCGGTTCTGAATGCAGCTATTGCAGCAATGACTGCCGAGAGGTCGTGCTGAAAGCATCTCCTTGTGTCAGGAGGGCAAGGCCATGGGAGCCTTATCAGACTTCTTTCTGCTCAAATCTTACTTTGGCGCCTGATTACGCACGTCTTGACCAGAGTTGCGGAGGCAACAGCCTTGATGTCAGGAAAGAGGTTAATGCCAGTGACAACATATATGCCCAGCAAGCATCTTGCGCCATGGATGGTAATTACATCTACCTCCAATGGCATGATGTCAAGAAGATCAGCGGCCTAAAGCAGATAGCTGTGCTGCTGGAGCACAGGGAAGAAGCATCATATATTAAGATCGAGCATTACAACGGCACTGGCTGGGACAGCATCTGCGATGTGCCTGCCTCATCATGGGATGTCATCAACAGCTGCGCCTTGAGCACAGTATATGATTTCAGCAACATATCTGTAAGGGTTAGGATCATTCGTTCAGGAGCTCAGGCAGCCTATGAGAACCTTGACGGAGCAGCGTTGATGCTAGCCTATTGTAGGGATTCTGCCTCTGCCTGCGGCAATGGAATGAGAGAAGGGGATGAGGAGTGCGATGATGGGAACACCTTCAGTGGAGACGGCTGCAGCATGCTCTGCACCCTTGAGGTGCAGTACTGCGGAGAATGGAGTGCTTGCGTAGACGGAAAACAGAGTCAGGTCTGCGCATATGGCGATGCTGTAATTAACAATGTCAGAGGGTGCTCAGGACTCTCATCAGGATTCTTTCTCTGGCTGCTGATGATAATAATAATGATACTATTATTGCTGCTATTCCTTTTCTTCCCATTGATATTCCTGTTCTTCAAGAAGAGGAAGAAGAAAAAATCAGAGCACAAGAGATGATCAGCGCTTTTTATGTGCTTTCTTTATGGCTTTTTTAGTGCGAGGGTTCGCAAGAACCCTGCGTGGTCGAGCATAGCAATGCGAGACCCGCAGTGAATTGTGATATCTTTACCCGAGCATGCGTAGAATAGTTTTTATTC
>Ga0315276_10000872_pt1 | contig 26619 bp, 18 predicted proteins | sample YL17G05_0_MG_FD_204542 | JGI IMG/M metagenome (GOLD analysis project Ga0315276, IMG submission 204542) | Sediment microbial communities from Yellowstone Lake, YNP, Wyoming, USA - YL17G05_0 | ecosystem: Environmental > Aquatic > Freshwater > Lake > Sediment | place: USA: Wyoming | collected... | reverse complement strand
TGTTGCTCTTGATCCTGAAATTATCAAATCTGTTTGCAGGACTTCTTATGCAGAGCGCAAAAATTAAATACAATTGGTATAATCCGTGAAATCTGTGGCTCTGTGGCTAATTCTGGATTTTATACCTCTGTGTCATCTGTGGCCAATTTTAGATTTTTATTAATCTGTTTTATCTGTGGCTATTTTTCTTTTGACTTTTTTCCGCTTTTGTGCTATAATACTTTCTGAACTGAACGAAAAAACAGGGGAAAGATTGTGATTCAAACTACCGATTTACCTATGACCCCCACTCCTATCCGCTCTGCGCAATACGCACCCCGCACGACGCACCCCGCGCCCCGCACGACGATTCAATCAAACACGCAGGGGGGTAATAAAAAAATCCCAAAATCGCAAAATTTTTTCAAATCCCCTTACCCCTTATTGCATAATAAGTTATCTATTCTCTGGGTCCTCGGTGGTTTACATTTTTTTCGAATCAAATGCGCATCTCCGCCCTATTATGGGAAGATTCTATATCCCAATGTGGCTAAGCCATCCCTGACGGGGTTGTATGAAACAAAATTTAATAAAAACAAAAAAATCTGTGAAAATCTGTGTTAATCTGTGGTTAATTTTCTTTAAGTCCTTGTTATGACAATACTTAAGCAAAAACACTGGTGTCTTCTGATGCACTTTGGAGTATCTCTGGAGTACTTCTGAAGCACTTAGAGTGCGTTCTGATTACATCTGGATACCTTCTGATTACAACTGATGACAACTGATTACAACTGATAACATCTGATAACAGTTAGCATACGCCAAATCCAGCCCCTACAATCGTTAAATTTTACCCATTTTACCAAAAAGAGACCCTCCACCACCAGCAATAACTTTAAGCAATTACAGCTTCTCGATTTTCACAACCTCGACGATTTTCCCCACCATATGAATGCCGACCATATCCCTTTTCTCTCTGATTTGAAACTTCACCCGCAGCCCATCTTTTTTATATTCGTCCGGCAGATTCACCGGGTCGTATCTTTCGCCGCTGTCTGCGACCAATTCGTAAAAACTGCCTTCCAAATTGCTGTAACGAACTGTACCGGTCATCATCTGCTCATCCTTAACTATCTTTTTTTCCTCCCGCTGTATAGGTTTCTGCGATTCAACCGGTCTCTCTGTATTTTTGCCTTGCCGCTTTTCACCTTTTTTTTCGCAAGCCAAACCCACCAGCAAAATCAGCCCTGCAATCCAAAATATCTTTCTCATACTTCACCGCCCCTTTCTAAATTTAACTCCTTCTCAGCAACTCTTTTAATCTGTCAAGTTCGCCGGCCTTCATATGATAACTATGCTCGGTATCAGGAAACCTTCCGGCCTCAACGTCTTTGCTGTAATCGCCAAACGCTTTAACAATACTATCAGCCATATTACCGTAGTTCTTCGCAAATTTAAGTCCCGGCTGTTGTGTCAGGCCCAAAATGTCCGGCGCAATCAATATCTGGCCGTCGCAGCCCGGCCCGGAGCCGCACCCGATTACCGGCACTTCGCTGCGCTTTGTGATAATCTCCGCCACCTCCGCAGCGGTGCCTTCAAGCAGCAAAGCACACGCACCGGCATCGACCATCTGCTCGGCAAGGCTTATCAGCTCCGCAGCCATCTCCGCAGTGGTGGCATCAGCCTTAAATCGACCTATCCTGTTTATGCTTTGCGGCCTGATGCCGATATGTGCCATAACAGCCATACCAGCATCGCTGACAGCCTTTATTACGTCCAGATACGCTCCGCCAGCCTCAATCTTTACCATTTGCGCACCAGCCTCGACCACAAATCGCCCGGCGTTCCTTACCGCCTCCTGAACCCCCACCTGATACGACAAAAACGGCATATCAGCCACAAGAAACACGTTTGGCACCCCTCGCCGGACCGCCGCGGTTATGGCCGCCATAAAATCCATCGTCGCCGGCAGGGTCGAATCAAACCCAAGAACTACCTGGGCGGCTGAATCTCCCACCAGCACCATTTGAACATCGGTCTGCGAAATAAGCCTGGCGGTGGTATAATCATAGCAACTGACCGCAACAATCTTCCGGCCCTGATGTTTAGCTGCCAATAAATCTGCTATCGTAATCCTGTTTTCCATATCAACATTCCCCAACAATTAACAGCCAATCAGTTAGAACTTAGAACAAACTATTTTATCAGACGTAATAAAAAATAGAAGCTTTCAGCAAAATTTGGCGGTTTTTTATAAGAATTTCACAAATGTTAAGTTTTTCCTGAAAAAAACTTGACTTAAATCAGAAAAAGCGTAGTTTCCGTCAAATTCTTTAAAGAAATTATTATCGGCTGTTCGATTACTATTGTATATAGAGGGCGTTGCAAAGTAAAATATATTGGGTTTAAAAAAAGGGAGTATTTAGGCAAAAAAATAATCGCTCTATTCGCTTTTCATCACCCTCCTCCGAAGCCAGATTCTGTCTTTTTTAGAATCTGGCTTTATTATTTAACATCCACCCGCATATCAATTTCATTACGAAGTTTTTGAAATCCCATTTTCTGTTCTTGCAAAATAGCTCGTAGTTCTGTAGTATTTGTGTTTAGCCTTTTGCGATGCAGATTTGTTCGGTACAAAATCGCAGCAATATTTAACACGGAGAGGTGGCTGAGTGGCTGAAGGCAACGGTTTGCTAAACCGTCGTACGGGTTATTAGCCCGTACCGCGGGTTCGAATCCCGCCCTCTCCGTTATTACTTTTTGATAACCTCTTCGATGCTCTGGGTATCAACATTAACCTTTTTCGAAGGGTATTCGACCGTTAAATCAGCCAGTTTCTTCGTCAGCGCTTCCGCTCTCCAGGGCGTGATTACATAAACCCAGCCAAGATGGTTTTTATTAAATTTGTCGGCATTGTCCTTGCCGAGAAGCTTTGCCTCTTTTCTCTTTAGCTCTTCCGCAGACTCGACCTTATTTTCCTTTACCACGTCATTTGTGTCGCTGAATTCTGCCCGGCATCTGGCAAGCGTTTTGCCGTCGCTTTTGGCAAATGACAAGGCGTATATAGTTGAATCCTTCAGCATACAAGAGTAAGTTCGGTCGAATATTAGGTTCTTCGGGACCGAAGATTCATTCATTACGCCCTCAAACGACAAGTTTTCAAGAGCGCCGAATATCTGTTTGCATTCCTCCGGTTTACCTTTTTGGCCCTGCTTTAAGCCGGATATGATTATTTCGCCGCTTGCAGGGTCTTTATTAAGGGTATAACTGCCGTTGGGGTCGGTTACAAAAACGCTGGCTATATCATCCTCCTTCAGCTCCAGGATTGTCTTTTTGACATACTGAATAGCGGAATCATAAGCGTAATTGATTCTCTCGACGGTATAAACATCGTTCGACCCAACCATTCTGACATAAGTCCCGCCGATGTTGGGCGCTCGTTTGCCTGCGACGACGCCCGCAATCAGTTTGCCGTCCTTGTCGAAAAACTTTACCAGGCTGCGATATTTATTGTCGGCGACTTCAAGGTCGGCAAAATTTTCCGGATTGCTGGTAATAATATCCAGCGTCTTCATATCGAGTATATTCGTAATAAGGTCGTTAACAACCTTCATTTCAGCGGGATAATTATCAAGGTTGGCGACGACAAAACTTTTTTCGACGCGGTTAAGCTTAATAGAATTGGGGTCAGCCCCTACAACAATGCCGGCTATGGTAGTCGGCTCCAGCCCCTGAATAAGGTAAGTAGCTATTTTCGGTGTGGGTTTTATCGCTTTACCGGCGATTTGGGACTGCACAATCGCCCAGGAAGCCATTAAAACCGCCGCTATCCCAAGTATCGTAAGATTTTTATTGCTCATATCTGCAAACTCCGTTAAACATCCGACAAAAATTTATTGCCCTAATCAGCCTGTCTAAGCGTCGCTGGCGTGACTTATATAACGCCTCTTTCTGATGGTTCGCCACAATCCCAGATTCACGGCTATCAACAAAACCAGAACCGGCCCTGGCAGGGTATTCAAATCCCGCAGCGTATTGCCAAGCTCCTCGATTCGCTCGCGTTTTTTCATCTTTACATCGCGAAGTTTCATCTGGGCTTCCCGCAATTTTAATTCTAATTCTTTTTTCTTTTCCAGAATAGAGCTGCCGACAACCTCTTCCTGTCCCTTCTGAACGGAAGCGAGGGTTTTATTGAGTTCCTCTCTGAAACCGTCGATTTCTTTATTTATCTTTTCTTCTTCCGCGGCAGTCCCTTTCTCTGCTTCAGCCTCAATCTTGTCGACAACCGTGAATGGCCGCTTAAAGTTGCCCCGAGACCGTATCGAAATAAGGTCGCTCGACCCGCAAAGCTCGTCGACCGCATTGAGCAGCAGGGCTGCGTTATCACCCGCCGCCACCTTGCCGAAATAGCTGTCCTGATAGGCCATTATATCGCTGATGAAATCAACATCGCCGAATACCACGACAGCACAGTCGGTATTCGCCTTATCCAGACCTGTAAGCTGTCTCGGCTCGCTGTTGGGGTCTGATTTATTTTTGACCCTGATGCCGCCGGGGAAGGCAGATTTGAATCGGCCTATAACAAGATACCCCATAGTCAAAGGTGTATTGCCTTCTGTAAAGTGCATATTGTAACTGATTGGGTCCGGCATTATCAGTTCCGTCTCATCCGGCGACCAGGCATTGCCCCTGGCGGTAGTGCGGACAAGCGGCGTGCGCTCGATTTTGAGGTCGTTGCTGTCACCTGTATTAACTTCCTTTAGTAAACCCGGAAACAGAACTCTGACCTCATTGAGCTTGCCCGATATGACGCTTTTAGGATTAAAACATTTATTTGTAAGACCGAGGAGACTGATTATTTTTTGCGGCCTCATTTTTGAATCGAATGTCGCCGTCAAAGCCAGGTCACGGTCGCCGGCAAAGGTCTTGTCAGGCATCTCCAGACCCCAGGTCTTCATAAGCGGAGCAAGATTGGAGCTGTTCTCATAAGGCTGAGGCATAGAACCGGCTGGTGCCTGGTCGCGGACCGAATAACAGTATGGGTCAACACATACTATCGTTCGCCCGCCCTTTAACACAAACTGGTCTATTGCAAAAAGGGTCTTTTCAGTCAGCTTCCTCGGATGAATCACGAGTAAAATATCAACGTCGCTGATGTCCTCTACGTCAGCCTTAACCTGTTTGACCTCATACTTCTGACGCAAATGGTCGACCAGTAACCACGGGCCGGGCGGAGTTTGGCCCTGCATTATCATCATCTGGGCCAAATAGCCGCTGATGTCCTCGCCCATAACAGGCAGCGAACTAATCACCCCGATACGCTTTCTCTGCCGGCTTAAAACCGTGTCGATTAAATAGCTGATGTCATACTCGACAAATTCCTGTCTTTCAGGCATAAGGAACGGCAGGCTTTTAACCGCTCCGAACTGCGTCTGCGCAACCAGCCCGAAAAAAAAGCTTTCCTCTTCGCTTAAAGGTATCCGTTGAAGGCCGAAACGTATCGCATCGGCCTCTTCATCGGTGAAAGGCCTCGGGTCTATGACCTCTATCTTTATCATACCCTTGGAGACATTGGCGTACTCCCGCAGCAGCGACTCAATAAAATAAAAGTAATCCGTGTAAAACCGGACCGGGTCCGAAATCTTCATCGCCGCCGTTTTAGTGTAGTACAGCTTCAACTTAATCGGCTGCCGAAGCTTGTTTAATATGGTCTTGGTGCCGCTGGATAATGTGTAAAGCTTCTGGTCGGTAATATCTGCCCGCAGGCTTGTTGTAAGATTCTGAGAAATGCTGATGGCGGAAAATGTTATAATGCCGACAAAAATCACCGCTATAATCGCTCGAACCATTCTATTCATTAGCTCGCCTTCCTTTCCTCAAGAACAATCATACAGGCAAAGAGCCAGCCAATTATAAGCAACACAAAATACCCAATGTCTTTAAACTCCAGTACGCCTCTTTCCAACGATTCAAAATGCGTCAGAAAACTCATGTTCTCAACAGCCGATACCATACCGGCAGGCATAAACCGCGAAAGATAAGTCAACGTTGTGGGCATACCCGCATAAACAAAAATTGCCAGGATGGCGACCGAAAGAATAAAACTGATTACCTGGTTCTTGGTAATAGCTGAGAAAAAGCACCCCACCGATAGAAAGCCGCCGGCCAAGAGAATACTCCCGATGTAACCTATCAGAATAAGGCCGATGTCGGGATTGCCGAGATAAATAACCGTCAGCGGCATACTAAAGGTAAGCAGAAGTGCAATAAACAGGAAAACCCACGCAGCGAAAAACTTGCCCAGAACCGCCTGCGGAACAGTTATCGGCAGCGTCAGTAAAAGTTCTATCGAACCGCTCTTGCGCTCCTCCGACCACAACCTCATAGCAGTGCAGGGCACCATAAACATAAACAGCAGCGGCATATTCATAAAAAACAGCCTGAGGTCCGCCTGCCGATAATCGAAAAAGCCCTGTCTGAACGGCAGATAACCCGAAAAAAACAAAAATATTACAAGAAAAACATAAGCAACCGGCGTGGCAAAATAACTTTTCAACTCTCTTTTGAATACCGAAATGAAACCTGTCATAAAGCCGCTCTCCTTATAAAAAGCCGCACATTATGCAACTTTCTTGCGTGTAACCTTGCGGAAGACCTCGTCCAGCGTGCAGTGATACTCCTCTTTCAGCTTTTCGGGGGTTGAATCTACGAGTATCCTGCCTCTGGCTATGATAATCGCACGTGAACAAACCGCCTCGACTTCTTCGAGGATATGGGTCGAGACAATGATACATTTCTCTTTGGCCATCTGGTTAATCAGTTGGCGAACATCATGCTTCTGATTGGGGTCAAGGCCATCGGTCGGCTCATCGAGAATCAGCACCGGCGGGTCGTGAATCAGCGTCTGTGCCAAACCAACCCTTCTCTTATAACCTTTGGAAAGCGTTTCAATAGTCTGATGATACACAGACTCAATTGCGCACATACTGATAGCCCTGTCTAATGCTTTCTTGCGCTCCGTATCGGCAATCCGGCGGGCATCGCAGATAAAATTAAGAAAAGACCCAACAGACATTTCGCCATAAGAGGGGGCGCTTTCCGCCATATACCCGATTCGGCGTCGAACCTCAAGGGGCTGCCGGTTGATATCGTAACCGCATATCGTGGCCGTGCCGCCGTCAGGCCTCAAAAAGCACGCCAGCATCCTCATTGCGGTGCTTTTGCCGGCACCGTTAGGCCCAAGAAAACCCAGAACTTCACCCTTGCCTACGCTGAAGGAAATATTGTCGACCGCCACGATTGGCCCGAAACTACGACTGAGGTTTTTGACTTCTATCATATTCGCCTCCAAAAAACTGCTCCGCTGCGCCAAAAATACACTCAACCAGCCTGTAAAGGTGCGTTTTTTGCCGGCTTTGTTACCGGCCACGGGCACTTATAGAAACTTAAGAGTTTACCCGAAATCCTCCGGCTGTCAATGCCAAATAGGCAGGGTTTCTACGCCATTTTTAACAAGACGTGGTGATATACGCCCCGGAAATAACAAGGTTCATTCAGAAAACATACATAATTTCAGCCCGCCAATGAGAGTGTTGGGATTCGAACCCAAGACCTACGCATTAAAAGTGCGTTGCTCTACCGACTGAGCTACACTCCCGCAACATCATCCGGCGCAAAGGCATACAATAACAACCCCATTCCCCGCTTGTCAATATATTTTGGCCGGCACATTTTTGTTGTTGCCGGCTTAAAAAAACAAAACAATCCGCCGTAATCTCTGGTAAAATACAATATATGAACGTTCAGTGCGAATTGTGCCCAAAGGGCTGTATTATTGGGCCGGGGCAGAGCGGCGAATGCAGGGTAAGAGTCAATATCGACGGCGTCCTGCGAACGGTGGTGTATGGCTTCCCCTGCTCGGTCAATATCGACCCTGTTGAGAAGAAGCCTTTTGCTCATTTCTTGCCAGCCACCAAAACCCTTTCTCTCGCAACCGTAGGCTGCAACCTGCACTGCAAAAACTGCCAGAACTGGGAGATATCGCAGGCCAATCCTGAAGAAAGCGAAGCAACATTCTGCCCGCCCGAAAAGCTGGTTGAGCTGACGCGAAGCTATCAGTGTCTTTCATTATCATACACATACACGGACCCTGTCGTTTATTACGAATATACCTACGATACCGCGAAGCTTGCGATGCAAGCGGGTATCCGCAACCTGCTTGTTACCGCCGCCTATATAAACCCACAGCCTTGGAAAGACCTGCTCCAATATGTTGACGCCGCCAGAATAGATTTGAAGGGGATGAACGATGAGTTTTATCGCGAGGTATGTTCGGCGACGTTAAAACCTGTGCTGGATTCCATTATTCAGACAAGGGCCAGCGGCGTGCATCTTGAGATTATAAACCTGATTATCCCGACACTGAATGACAAGCCTGAACAGATACGTCAGCTTGTTCGCTGGGTCAAAACAAACGTGGGCAGCGACATTCCTGTGCATTTTTCGCGTTTTTTCCCGCAGTATAAAATGAAAAATCTGCCGCCCACTTCGCTCGAAACACTCGACACAGCTTATGAAATCGCTCTCAGCGAAGGATTAAATTACGTCTATATAGGAAATCTTGTCAGTGAAAAGGGGCAGAACACATACTGTCCCGGCTGTAAACAACTGCTTATTGAACGCAGCGGCTACACCGTATTGCAAAACCGGCTCAAAGACGGTCGCTGCCCCAATTGCAGCAAAGAAATATACGGAGTCTGGAAATGACCCGCAGAAAATTCATTCAGAAAATAATGCAAACTGCGGCGGCGATTGCCATCGGTGCAGCCTGGCTGGCGGAGAAAACCGGCCTGAAAAAATTTGTGCACGCAGAGCGTCTGAAAAAATACCCGGGCATTGTAAAACCGCTGGGTAATGTTAATAATCAAAGTAAATGGAGTGGCTGATATGAACACTAAAAAATGGATAACACTGGTCATATTACTGGCGCTGGCCGCGATTTCACCGGCCGCCGAAGAACCCGGCAAAAAAATTGTCCTGCCGAGCACCCTCGCCGGTCAATGGTATTCCGCCGATGCCGGACAACTGACAAAGCAAATCGAAGCCTTCTTCCAGAAAGCGGATGTCAAACCCAAACCCGGCGTAACCGCCCTGATTTTGCCTCACGCGGGCTACCAGTTTTCAGGCCAGACAGCGGCTTATGGGGTAAAAACCGCCGGCGGAAAATACAAACGCATCGTCGTAATCGGGCCAAGTCACTCTATGTACCTGCCCGGCGTATTGAGCGTCCCCGACGCAGCGGCTTACAAGACACCGCTGGGAGAAGTCCCGCTGGATACGGAATTCATAGGCAAACTGTTGAAAAACGAAATGTTCAAGAACATATCACAGGCCTATACGTATGAGCACAGCGTCCAGATAGAGCTGCCGATGCTGCAATACAACTTCAAAAACTTCAAATTTGTCCCCATAGTGGCCGGCGCCTGCTCTCCCGAGCAAATCGAAAAGGCCGCCGCTGTAATAAAAAGCCTCGTAGACAATGAGACGCTTGTAATCGCAAGCTCTGACTTTGTGCATTACGGCCCAAACTATGACTATGTGCCTTTTACGGAAAACATACCCCAGCAAATCAAAAAACTCGATATGGGCGCATACGACTACATCGCCAAACTGGATGCTAAAGGCTTTCTCGAATACAAAAACAAGACCGGCGCAACGATATGCGGCTCTGTCCCCATAGCAATACTCCTCTCGATGCAGGATAAATCAGCCAGGGCCGATTTGGTAAAATATGCGACCTCCGGCGAACTAACGGGTGATTTTTCCAATTCGGTCAGCTATCTGGCGGTCGCTTTTTCCGCAGGCCCGCAGGAGAAAACAATTATGAAAGAAACGAACGAAAAAAAAGAGCAGACAAGCACAGGTTTGAGCGAGACCGACAAAAAAGAATTGCTGAAACTGGCCCGCAAAACCCTTGTCTATTACCTGGAAAACAGGAAAACCCCAAAACTCTCTGATTTGGGAATTCAGCCGAGTCCCGTTATGACCGCCCAGGGAGCGGCGTTTGTCACTCTGGAGGAAAATTCGCAGTTGCGGGGCTGTATAGGTGACATCCTTCCGCACAGGCCGTTATACGAATCTGTAATGGACAACGCCATAAACGCCGGTACCCGCGATTTTCGATTCGACCCCGTAACAAGAGCGGAATGTGATAAGCTGACGTTCGAGATTTCCGTGCTGACCGAACCCAAACCCGTCCCCTCGGCAAAAGACATCAGAATAGGCATAGACGGTGTCATCCTGAAAAAGCAGGACCGCTCGGCAGTGTTCCTGCCCCAGGTCGCTCCCGAACAGGGCTGGGACGTCAGCCAGATGCTCACACACCTGTCCCTCAAGGCTGGCCTTCCCGCCGATGCGTGGAAAGAAGGCGCATCATTCCTGACATTCCAGGCTATCGTTTTCAGCGAGAAGGAAAAATGAGACTTACCCGCAGCCTGCTGATATTCAGTTACGGCCTGTTCACCATTGCCGCCCAGACCCTGCTCTTTCGCGAATTTATCACCGCCTTTGAAGGCAACGACATAAGCGTGGGGATATTCTTCGGCTCCTGGCTCCTCTGGGTCGGCCTCGGTGCAATGCTGGTCTACAAAAACACCCGAATCGCCGAGAAACTGTCCCGCTATACGGAATTTCTATTCCTGTGTTATCTGCCCGCCTTCGCCCTCCAGTTGATGCTGATTATCCAGGCTCGCCGCATAGCCGGCATCGAAGCCTATGCACTGTGGTCTATAAGGGACATCCTGCTTTTATCCATAATAGTCAATGCACCGGTCAGCATCATTACAGGGATGCTGTTCCCGACCGCCTGCAGGTGGGTCCGGCAGGACACCGGCGCCGCTGTCTCGAACGTATATATCATCGAGGCCCTCGGCAGTTTTCTCGGCGGCCTGGGGACAACCATCCTGCTCGCGATTGGCGCAAATCCGGCAAAAATATTCCTCATCCTCGCTTTTATCATTTCACTGTCGGCAGCAACCGTCCAATTCGCCAAACTATTCACCGAATACAAAAACATAAAAGCTTTCGACTTTTCCTTCTTGATTTTACTTTGTGCGTTGTTTTCTTTCGCAATCGGCGCAGATAAACCCCTGATGCGCTATGTGCAAACCGTAAAATGGACAAAACTGCTTCCCGGGGACGCCTTTTCCGGTTCGTTCCAGACCGCACAGGCCGAATATCTATACGGCGTTTACCACAACCAGTGGGTAATCCTACGCGAAGGCAGCACCATCGAGGCCGTCCCCGACCCCGCCACCGCAGGCAAAATCGCCGCCATCGGCCTTTGTCAGGACCCCGCAGCAAAAAAAATTCTCGTCGTCGGCTCCGGTCTGGGCCTGTGCCAAACCCTCCTGAAACTGCCCCAGATTGAGCATATAACCTGGGCACATCCCGACAGTGAATACGTTCGGCAGGTCAATAATATCATACCCGCACAATTCAAAATCACCGACAAACGCCTCGACTGCCTCGCCGGTGACATCCGCTCGGCGATTGCCGGCAAAAAACAATATTACGACATCGCTGTAATAAATCTTCCCGATGCAACCAGCTCTGTCCTGAACCGCTATTACACACTCGAATTCTACCGGCAGATTAAAGATTCTCTCAATCCCGCCGGCCTGCTTCAGGTCCGCGTAACAGGCGGCGAAAATATTATGGGCACCGAGCTAATCTATCTCGGCGCCTCGGTGAAACTGACGCTTCAAAAGGTCTTTCAAAAACTTGTTCTCACGCCCGGCGATGACACCTGGTTCATTGCGTCCGATTCCAACAGTCTCACCGGCACCCCCGGCACCCTTCGCGACCGCTTCGCTTCAATAAAAAATTCGGGAAATATCTTTGTCCCCGACGCCCTGCTTTCGGTTTATCTGCCCGACCGCACCACTATCGCTCTTGACAATTATAATTCATCCGATTTGCCGCAAAATCTCCTGATTAACCGCGACTCCAGACCCCTGACAAACCTCTACAGCCTGCTGCTTACCGCAAAACAATCAGGTGCGCCCGCCACAAAGTTCATTAAAAATCTTACCATCAGCGGCCTATCGGTTTTTATCATACCAATCGCGGTTTTCATTCTCCTGCGGCTCATTTACATCCTCAAATCCCCCGCTCAGGGCGGCAAATCCGGCTTTGACAGCTCATTCCTTGTTTTTTCGACCGGCTGGGCAGGCATCGGCGTGGCAATTGTGCTTATGTACCTCTACCAGACCCGTTTCGGCTCCCTTTATCTGCATATCGGAGTTATCTCATCGCTATTTATGGCCGGCCTGGCCGGTGGCGGCACTTTAATCAGGTCATTCCTGCGAAAGCAGGAATCCACATTTTCTCACGCCCCTACGCTCTTATGCTCTTTTGTCCCTTTGAACATCGCAATTCTTGCTGCAATCGCCTTTTGGCCTAATGAGCAATGGACGCACCTGTTCTTTGCGGCCGCCTTTGTTCTTTACGGCCTATGCACCGGCGGTTATTTCCCAATCGCCGCCGCACAATTGTCTGATGCCGGCATCGAAGCAGGCCCCGCAGGCAGCAAACTCGAAACCGCCGACCACATCGGCGCTTCACTTGGCGGCCTGCTCACTGGCCTTCTGCTTGTCCCCATACTCGGCACCAGGGCAACCCTGCTGATATTCATCCTGTTTGTTTTGGCTAACTTACCCCCTGCAATAATAAAAATACTCAACCCCCAGAAACTTTGCACCGTTGCCCCCCTGCTGCGAAAACTCGGTTATGTACTATTCGGTACCGGAGTATCTATTGTTATAAGCTCAAATTTACTATTTACTGCCGCCGCAAGATTAAGTCCCTCACTGCCGACGTATGTCGCACAGACTCTTGCCGGCCAACTGCGTATCGAGCAGACCTCAACGCCCATTAAAGACCGAATCCTCAATTATTTTAAGGTCTCCCAGCCCGACGGCAAACCCGCAGGCTACATCTTCAGTTCGCACGACCTGGCGCCCGATGTCACCGGCTTCGGCGGTAAAATGAATCTCGCAATTTATACCGACCCAGCCGGCAAACTGCTCAACTTCCGCATAATACGCTCAAACGAAACGCCTGCATATCTCGAACTTCTCTCCCGCTGGCTGCCGGCACTGAACGGCCGTCCGCTTTTTCAACCCCAGCCCTTCGCCGATGTCCACGCTGTAACCGGCGCCACCGTAAGCTCAAAAGCAGTCCTCACAGCGCTGCAAACATCCGCTCATAAATTCGCCGAACAGGCCCTCGGCCAATCGCTGCAAATCATCCCCACAGCCAAAACTCAAAAACCCAAATATATGCCGGATACCAATTCAATATATTTAATGACCGCTCTCGTATTTACGCTGCTTGTGATTTTCTTCGGCGGATTCTGGAGCAGACTGGCCGTGCTGATATTTAATCTCATCATCGGCGGCCTCCTATTCAATACCCAGTATTCCACCGAACAAATCGCAACGATACTGTCTTTACATTCACCAGCCGCAGGATTATCAGCGGCGTTTTTACTTGTCGTCGGCGCCCCCCTTCTGGCCGTATTATTCGGCAATATCTATTGCGGCTATCTCTGTCCCTTCGGCGCCGCACAGGAACTGCTCAGCTACATCGTCCCCTTCAGATTTAAGCTACAACCGCCGATAGAAAAAATGCAAAAAGCAAGATTCGTCAAATATGCGGTTCTTTTCGTTTTGATAATTGCATTTTTCATCTCCCGCGACCGCACGACCCTCACCCCCGACCTGCTAATCTCAATCTTTAGCCTCAAATCGACAATTTTTCTAATCGCCGCAATCGCAATTTTCGGCTCGCTCTTTTACAGGCGTTTCTGGTGCCGCTATTTATGTCCCGCTGGCGCTTTTCTGTCCCTGTTTAACGCCCTGGCACTTCTGAAGCGTTACTTCCCCACCAAAAGATATGCCCGCTGCGAGTTCGGCCTTACCGCAGAGGACAATCTCGACTGCATATACTGCGACAGATGCCGCTATCAGAAAAAACCGCTCCCAGAACCCGCCGCCGATAGTGCGATTCTGGTCTGGGCCGCCATAGCAGCGATATTTATATCGGGTATTTCGGTAAATATATTCCTTCAGACCATCCCCAGCGGCATTGAGCAGCCCGCTGCCTCTGCCCTCAGTGGCGGCCAGCCAAGAAATGTCGACACTAAACTTATTCGCACAATGATTGAGCAGAAAAGGCTTTCCGAGAAGGAGGCTAAATTCTACAAAAAGGTCGAACCCTCACCGCCGAAAGTAACTGATAAGCCAGAAGATAAGCGTCAGGACAAGTGAAATCAGAATACAACTGCCCAATGGTATATAGACCCGCCAGTTTTTCGACCCGAATTCCAAATCGCCCGGCAGCCTGAAGAAGCCGATTTTGCCGAGAGCAACCAGCAGCACCCCCGTTAACACGATAATCCCCCCAATTGCGATTAACCACTTCTCAAATTGTTGCTGCCCAAACTCCATATACATTATTATAATATTGCCGAATGGAATTGGAATATTCCAATGAGCAAAACCTATATTCACATAGGAACTTCCGGCTGGTATTACAACCACTGGTCGGGGCAGTTTGTCCCCTAATCACGAAATCACTCTTAACCCTTTCGTAATTGCGTACCGAACTACTTCTTCCATCTCTTCCGCGACCGGCCTTCGGCTTATCTGCGGATGTGAATAGGCCTCAAAGCAAGGTCGATACTGGTCCATCACATTTATCGCTGTTTTCGCTGAAATCTCGTTTGCCAGAAAATCTATAATCCTGAAACTCCCCCCCAGCCTGTTCGGCAGCACCAAATGCCTTACCAAAAGTTCCCGCTTAGCCAAACCTCTTTATGTCTTCAAATCCCCGACCATGGCGCCGCTATCCACGATGGCCGCCTCAATGTCTTCTTCAATTTTTACCAGCAGACTCTCAATTGGGGCGTCAAATACCTCGACATCAAAGCAAATCTCAAATAACCAACCCGCAAACTATAACCCATTTCATAACCTCAAAAAACCGCGTTTTTGACACTGATAATGCGGTCTAAAGGGGATTATGAAATGGCTTGTAATCCACCAGTATTATCCCAACCGTTTTTCCCCTTGATTATCCGCTTCATTTTGTTATAATATAGCTTGCCGTAAAAGGAGAAGTGTATGGAATGAAATGGTGCAATTTACCTTTCTAAATTTACCGGGAACTTGGAGGTGGCCTTTACAGTGGTGTGCATGTACATTTGCTGCACTACGTCATCTTTTTTGCAGACTTTCCTTTGCCATAGGAGAAAAGGAACCGAGTTTGACCCAAAAAGGTAAATGGCCCAGTTTGGGTAACATTGGAATTTTGATATACTAATTTTGGAATGGCTTAAACAACTATGAAGGAAAAAAGGAACGATATTTTTATATGTCCGAATTGTCGTCAACTACTCATTCAACAAAACTCGGCTTATTCGTGTAACGTCTGTGCAGAAAAATACCTGATTAAGGAAGGTGTCGTCTGTTTTCTCGATAAACCAGACGAATTCTACGAAGAAACTTACATCGGTGTTGTGTCAAAAAATGCTTCTTGGAACCAGATGTCATTGAAGTCAATATTATATTTCTATTTTTATAAGGACTTCTACTTAAACGCCATTAGGAAGTATATACGCCCCTCAGATTTTATTTTAGACGTCGGTTGCTCGGGAGGCATAAAATACCTTGCACAAAAAGGGGACGTTGTAGGGGTAGACTTGTCATTTACCGCATTAAAAAAGACTACGACGTTCTACAAATACGCTGTTCAGGCCGATGCTTCGAAGCTGCCTTTCCCTGACGAAACATTTGATTCAATTGTCAGCTCCTATCTGTTTGAACATATAGTTGAGGTGGACAAAATACCTTTGCTAAGGGAATGGCGCCGAGTTCTCAAGCCAGGTGGGCGCATTATTCTTCAGTTCGATTGCGATAACAATAATCCTTTATTCAGATGGTTAAAAAAAACTCCGGAATTATATCGACAACAAATTGTTGAACATGACCACCATTATGGACTCCTCCTGGCAAGCAGGAATCTCGATTTGATAAAAGAGGCGGGGTTCTCGGTAATAAAATATAGGGCGTTGAACAAAACTCCTTTGCAGAACCTCGCTGTGTACGGTTGGATAGGCCCCTATGCACATAAATCGGCGATGGTAGCTTTTGCTCATCGTATGGGTGCCTTACTGAATAAAAGCAAACTCTTGTGGGCGCCTTATAACGCTTTAATGAACTGGTTTGATAGTATTGTCGAAAAATTCCTTCCTCTTGACCATGCCCGCATATTACTTGTAGTTGGAGAAAAACCAACTAACTCTGTTTTCTAAAAGAAAATCTCACATAATCATAACATAGAAACACTATATACACACAAACGTATAAGAGTATGTTTATAGACGTCTCATCGACGTGTTAAAACTATTTGGTAAAACCGGCTTAACCCCTGCGCAAATGATTGAAAATTTCGCCCCCTACTTAATCACCCGCAATCCTTTTTCAATTGCGTAATTTTCCACCGCTTCAATTCCATCTGGCGCCGGCCTGCGGCTTATCTGCGGATGCGAATAAGCCTTAAAACAAGGCCGATACTGGCCCATAACGTTTATCGCTGTTGCCCGCGAAATCTCGTTTGCCAGAAAATCTATAATCCTGAAACTCCCCCCCAGCCTGTTCGGCAGCACCAAATGCCTTATCAAAAGTCCCCGCACAGCCAACCCGTCTTTAATCTGCAAATCACCCGCCTGCCGATGCATCTCCTTGACCGCCGCCTGATTTATTTCTGGATAATCCGCTGCGGCAGAAAGCTCTTTCGCAACCTTCGTGTCCGAATATTTCATATCAGGCATATAAATATCCACAAACCCTTCGAGCAGTTTTAACGTCTCAACCGAATCATATCCTCCGCAGTTATAAACTACCGGCAGATTCAGGCCCTTCCCTCTCGCCGGCTCAATCGCCGCCGCAATCGGCGCAGCCATGTGCGTGGGCGTAACTAAATTTATATTGCTGCACCCGTAATAATTCTGCAATTCAAGCATAGAAAGTGCCAGCCGTTCGACTGTGATTTTGCTCCCCCTGCAATGATGGCTTATATCGAAATTCTGGCAGAACACGCACCCCAGGTTGCACCCTGCAAAAAATATCGTCCCTGAGCCGCCGGCCCCCACCAACACCGACTCTTCGCCAAAATGCGGCCCAACCGAACTGACCACCGGCATATCGCCGATACCGCAAAAACCGACCTGCCCCTTGCTCCGCTCGACCCTGCACTGACGCGGACACAGCTCGCACGGACTGGCCATCTCCCACAACCGCTGAATTGATTCACTAAAACCCATTATTGACACCTCATCTATTAAAGGATAGCATATTCGCCTTGTAAATAGTTAGGAGTATTTGTAATGATTAACGTAACCTTAATAACCGGCGACGGCATCGGCCCCGAAATCGCCGAAGCCGCCCGCAGATGCATCGACGCTACCGGCGCCGACATCAACTGGGAACTTGCCGAAGCCGGCGTCGACGTAATGGCCCGCCTCGGCACGCCCCTGCCCGACGCCACTATGGATTCTATCAGAAAAAACGGTATCGCCCTCAAGGCCCCGATTACCACCCCCGTCGGCACAGGCTTCAGGAGCATAAACGTCCACCTCCGCCAGGCCTTCGATTTGTATGCCTGCCTGCGACCCTGCAAAAGCTACAAAGGCGTCCGAAGCAAATACACTGATATCGACCTGGTCATCGTCCGCGAAAACACCGAAGACCTCTATGCTGGCATCGAATTTGAAAAAGGTAGTGACGACACCGCCGAGCTTATCGACTGGCTGAACAAGCACAGCAAACGAAAAATAAACAAAGATGCAGGCATAAGTATAAAGCCTATTTCGGTTGCTGCTACGGAACGCATTGTTCGCTTCGCCTTCGATTACGCCCGAAAAAACAAACGCAAAAAAGTCACCTCCGTCCACAAGGCCAACATTATGAAATTCACCGATGGCCTCTGGCTCGAAACCAGCCGCAACGTCGCAAAAAAATATCCCGACATAGAATTTGAAGACCGCATCGTCGACAATATGTGTATGCAGCTTGTCCAGAAACCGGAGCTTTACGACGTCATCGTCCTGCCCAACCTTTACGGTGACATACTCAGCGACCTCTGTGCCGGTCTGGTCGGCGGCCTCGGCGTGGCGCCCGGCGCAAATATCGGCGAAAAAGGCGCCATCTTTGAAGCCACCCACGGCAGCGCACCCAAATACAAAGGCCAGAACAAGGTAAACCCAGTCGCGCTGATACTTTCAGGCGTGCTTATGCTCCGCCATCTCGGCAAAATCAAAGAGGCCGACAAGCTTGAAAATGCCGTCGCTGCTGTAATCGCCGAAGGCAAATACGTAACTTATGATATGAAGCCCGACCGCAACGACCCCTCCGCCGTCGGAACAAGCCAAATGGTCGACGCCATTATCAAAAAACTCAAAAAATCATGAATATTTAGCCCCCGGTTTTACCGGGGGTTTAAAAAATAACGTCGCGAAGCGACCTCTACAATTTTGCTTTTTGATTTTTAATTTTTGATCTTAAAAAAAGGCCCCGCAAACTTTGCAGGGCCTTTTGGTTTTTACAACCTGTGGTGCTTGCCCTGCGTAGCCTTTCGTAGCTTTATGCGAAGAAAGGCGAAGCGGGGAGCCTGTCGAACCACGCTTTTCCCTTTATTAAACGGGCTTTACATTTGTGGCACATGGGCCTTTTTTGCCCTGGCCTACTTCAAACTGGACAGCCTGACCTTCATCGAGGCTTGTATATCCTCCGGTCTTTATCTCCGAATGATGAACAAACAAATCTTCACCACCGCCGTCCGGCGTGATAAATCCAAATCCCTTGCTTGCGTTAAACCATTTTACTTTACCTGTACTCATTATACTTCTCCTTCACTCTGTAAACAGAGCGACTAAATAATACCTCTCGTGTTAATTTACAATGAGGCACTCTTGAGAGGCGAAAGAATAACCCCAAAATCGACCGGCATTATAACACAAAACATCGCCGCTGCAACAAAAAAATAAATATTTTTTTCTGCAAAATAACCGCTCCAGCAGCATACTCTTTCCAATACCAAAAAATCGCCCGATTCCGTTATTGAAAAACTCTAAAAAACTCCGGTTGTTTCATAAAAAAACCCTTTTATCCACCCTGTACCGCATAAACTTGTCCGCCTCCGGCGGATTTATTTTAGGGTTTGTTCCCACTAAATTTATTTGAGCATCGCCCCTTTAATTAATTGGCAGACACCTTTACAAACCCCGCCCCCATAACTGTCTCACTTTTTCACCCTGGCTCCATTTCCAGTTGCGGATTTCCGGCATATCTTCGCCGTGTTTGTAAATGTAGTTTTTGTGGTCGAGCAGCTTGTCCCGCAAGTATTGTTTGGCATAAGCGGCCTGCGAGCCAAGACCCGGCACGCGGTCAATAACATCGCCCACCAGATGAAAACGGTCGAGGTCGTTCAGCGCCACCATATCGAAAGGCGTGGTGGTCGTTCCCTCTTCCTTGTACCCTCGCACATGCAGGTTCTTGTGATTGGTCCGCCGATAGGTCAGCCGGTGAATCAGCAGCGGATACCCGTGATATGCGAATATGATAGGCTTGTCTTTGGTGAAAAGCACATCGAAATCCTTGTCGCTCAGGCCGTGGGGATGCTCGCTCTGCGGCTGAAGCGTCATCAGGTCCACCACGTTGACGACCCGTATCTTCAGCTCCGCAAAATGATTCCGCAAAATCTCCACAGCGGCCAGCGTCTCCAGCGTAGGTACATCTCCCGCACAGGCCATCACCACATCGGGGTCGCCCCCTTCGTCGTTGCTCGCCCATTCCCAGATGCCCAGCCCCGCCGTGCAGTGTTTGATGGCAGAATCCATATCCAGCCATTGCAGTTCCGCCTGTTTGCCCGCCACGATAACATTAACGTAGTTTCGGCTTCGCAGGCAATGGTCCGTCACGGAAAGCAGCGTGTTGGCGTCCGGCGGCAGATACACGCGGATTATGTCGGCCTTTTTGTTCACCACGTGGTCGATGAAACCCGGGTCCTGATGACTGAACCCGTTGTGGTCCTGTCGCCAGACGTGCGAGGTAAGCAGGTAATTCAGCGAAGCGATTGGACGCCGCCACGGAATGTGACGTGTCACCTTAAGCCACTTGGCGTGCTGGTTAAACATCGAATCCACAATATGGATAAACGCCTCATAGCAGGAGAACAACCCGTGTCTGCCGGTAAGCAGATAACCCTCCAGCCACCCCTGGCACAGATGTTCGCTCAGCACCTCCATAACACGACCGTCAGGCGATATATGGTCGTCGTTTTTCAGTATCTCGGCCGTCGAGAGACGGTCGGTGACATCGAACAGGGCCGTCAGGCGGTTCGACGATGTCTCATCAGGCCCGAAAACCCTGAAATTACGCTGCTCCCAGTTCAGCTTCATCACGTCCCGGATGAACGTCCCCATTACCCGTGTTGCCTCCGCCGTGACCGTCCCGGGCTGAGGAACTGCCACAGCGTAATCCCGAAAATCAGGCATCCTCAGGTCGCGAAGAAATATTCCGCCGTTGGCGTGAGGGTTCGCTCCCATCCGCCGCTCACCCTTGGGCGCAAGTTCGGCCAATTCCGCAACTAACCTGCCGTTCTTGTCGAACAATTCTTCAGGCCTGTAACTTTTCATCCACTGCTCAAGCATTTTCAGATGTCCCTGTTTCGTGGCCAATTCAGAAAGCGGCACCTGGTGTGAGCGAAACGTCCCTTCGACCGGCAGATTATCCACCGTCTTCGGCCCTGTCCATCCCTTCGGTGTGTGAAAAATAATCATCGGCCATCGCGGTCGCCGCTTGAATCCTACGGTGCGGGCGGCTGTCTGAATGTCCTTGATTTCAGCGACAATCTTGTCCAGCGTCTCAGCCATCAACTGGTGGACCTCATCGGGATTGTCCCCCTCCACAAAATACGGGTTGTAACCGTAACCGCGGAAGAGATGGTCCAATTCTTCGTGACTGATGCGCCCCAGCACCGTGGGACCGGCAATCTTGTAGCCGTTGAGATGAAGAATAGGCAGCACGGCGCCGTCGTGGACAGGATTAAGAAATTTGTTCGAGTGCCAGCTTGTCGCCAGAGGCCCTGTTTCCGCCTCGCCGTCACCCACCACACAGGCAACCAGCAAATCGGGATTGTCGAACGCCGCTCCGTATGCGTGTGCCAGCGAGTAGCCCAGTTCCCCGCCTTCGTTGATGGAGCCGGGCGTTTCAGGAGCAGCGTGACTGGGTATTCCGCCCGGAAATGAAAACTGCGTGAACAGCCGTTTCATACCCTGCTCATCCTGCGAAATATTCGGATACAGTTCGCTGTATGTGCCTTCCAGATACGTGTTGGCTACCAAACCCGGCCCGCCGTGACCAGGCCCGACAATATAAATCATATTCAGGTCATATTTGTTGATAATCCGGTTCAGATGCACATAGATAAAGTTCAGGCCCGGTGTTGTCCCCCAGTGGCCAAGCAGCCGCGGCTTTATATGTTCGAGTTTCAGCGGCTCCTTCAGCAGAGGATTGTCATACAGATAAATCTGCCCCACCGACAGGTAATTGGCGGCCCGCCAGTAGGCGTTTATCTTCCCCAGCATTGCCGGTAACAGTGGCTTATCCATAAACTTACTCCTTTGTTTTATCGCTTTCTTCTTCAGATAAAATACGGCAGACAATTTTCGCAATCATAAGTTCTTCATCGGTCCGTATCACCCGGACTGTAACGGGACTTTCCGCGGTGGAAATTACGGGAGCGTTGACGGCATTTTTGGCCTCGTCAAGTTCGATGCCGAGAAAATTGAGGCCGCTGCATATACGCCTCCGCACCTCGCCGGCGTTCTCGCCTATCCCGCCGGAAAACACCAATGTCCCCAGCCCGCCGAGCACAGCGGCAAATGCCCCAGTCCATTTGCGGGTCTGGTAACAAAACAGCTCCACCGCCTCAGCAGCACGAACATCGCTGCCCTGCCGCTCAAGCAAATCCCGCATATCGGAGCTGGTTTCGGAAACGCCGAGCAGGCCGGACTGATGATTGATGAGATTGTTGAACTGTTCCGGCGCCAGATTCTCGGATTTCATCAAATACCACGCAACACCCGGGTCAATATCGCCCGGCCGCGTCCCCATCGGCAGCCCTCCTGCCGGCGTAAAGCCCATACTTGTATCGACGCTTTTGCCGTCCCTGACGGCGGTGATGCTGGCGCCGTTGCCTAAATGAGCGAGAATCACACGTCCCCCTGCCGCCTTCTCACCCGCAACCCTGGCCAGTTCCTCCATAAGATAGGAATAAGACAAGCCGTGAAAACCATATCGCTGTATCCCCATAGCATCGAATCGCCGGGGTATCGCCAAAAGCCTCGCCGCTCGCGGCATCGTCCGGTGAAACGCCGTATCAAAACATGCCACCTGAAACAGTTCAGGGAAACGCCCGCGGAAAGCTTCTATCAGCTCAATCTCGCCGGGCAGATGCTCAGGGTCGTATTGCCTGATGCGATGAAGCTCCTCCAGCAACTCCTGACCGACACGTTCAGGCTCTGTGTGCTCCATCCCGTGGACCACACGGTGACCCGCCGCCCTGACCGAATCAAAACCAATCCGCTCTTCGAGCCGGTCTATCAGAAAATTCACCGCTGACTTGTAGTCGGATGATTCGATGCTGAAACTGTCCTGCCGGTCCCGACCGGGGTCATTGAAAGTTAAATTCGTACCGGGCAGGCCTATACGGTCAATCTTCCCATAAAGACATCGCTTCAGCGGTTCACCTATCTGATATATCGCAAATTTGATGCTCGATGAACCGCCGTTGACCGCCAGTATATATCCGCCGGCTGAGTTCATAGATTATTCTCCCATTCAAATCAAAATCACCTCACCGCTGCCACAGGATGTGAGCATCTTCCAGCGGAACCGCAACACCGCAGCAGTGCGGTATTACCCGCGGCGTATAATCCGTCGCCGGCCGGCTCGCAGGCACTGTCGCATTATAAACGTAGCTGCCGACCGCACCGACTAATTGCCGCACGCACGCCATCTCCTGCCGCGCTGGGCCTTCGCCGTCGACCCCCTCCGCATAAAGCTCAACCCGCACCGCATCGGGGTTCAGGTCATCGAGATGAATCTGCACCTCAAATACATATTTGTCCCCATCAGTTTCGACCTTCATTTCGCCGAATCGCAGCTTGGCCCATTTCCGCTCAAGACTATGTTTCCACTCAACTATCTTCCTGCCAACCGCTCCTTTGTCCCCGGCACGATACCTGTAAGCCGATGCCGCCGGCAGATAATGCTGCTCGGCGTATTCCCGAACCATCCGGTTGGCGGAAAAGCGAGGCGTCAGCATCGACATACTTTTACGGATACGCCCTATCCAGGCCTTGGGAATCCCCATCTCGTCACGGGTATAAAACTCCGGTATCAGCTCGCGTTCGAGCAGGTCATACAGCTCCCCGGCCTCGACCGCGTCCCACGCAGGGTCATCGCCGTGTTCTTTGCCGTCCCCCAGCGCCCATCCCACTTCAGGGGTATACGCCTCCGCCCACCAGCCGTCCAGTTCAGACAGGTTGACGCCTCCGTTGACAAGCACCTTCATTCCGCTCGTTCCGCAGGCCTCCCACGGCCGTCGCGGCGTATTAATCCACACATCCACTCCCTGCACTAAATGCTCCGTCAAATGCATATCGTAATCGCTGAGGAAAACCGCATACGGACGCACTTCTGGCCGCCGGATAAAACGCATCCATTCCGCAATCAGCTCCTGCCCCGCCTGGTCCTCCGGATGCGCCTTGCCCGCAATAATCAGTTGCACAGGCCGATGAGAATCGGTCAGCAGCCGAAGCAGCCGCTCAGGATTATGCAGCAGCAGGTTCGGTCTCTTGTAGGTAGCGAACCGGCGCGCAAAGCCCAGCGTCAACGCATTCGGGTCAAACAGATGTTTGGCGTCCTCAACCGTCTCGGACGCTGCGCCCGATTCTGCCAGTTGCCGCGACAGCCGTTCGCGGGCGTATTCAACCAGGGATTTGCGGACAACGGCTCGAAATTGCCACAGCCTCGAATCGGAAACGCTGCAAATGTCCCTCTCCAGCGTTTCTATCGTCCCCATCCAGCGGCTTTTTCCACAGGTCTCCGTCCACAATTCGTCCGCCGCCGCCGAATCCCAGCTCGGCGTATGAACACCGTTGGTAACGTGCCCAACCGGCACTTCTTCCACTGGCCAGCGGGGGAAAAAAGGCCGAAAAATTTGCCGGCTCACTTTCCCGTGCAGCCGGCTGACTCCATTGACCGCTCCGCTGCCGCGCATCGCTAAATACGCCATATTGAAAGGCTCCGAAGAGTCGTTCGGCCTCTGACGCCCAAGCGAAAGCAAATCCTCAACCGAAATCCCCAGCCTTTTCTGGGCATATAAACCAAGATACTGCCCGATAAGGGCAGGTGCGAAACGGTCAAAGCCGGCGTCCACCGATGTATGGGTAGTGAACAAATTTCCCGCACGCGTAACCGCCATCGCCGACTCGAAAGACTCCCCTGTCTCCTCCATAAAACTTCGCGCTCGCTCCAGCACAACAAAAGCAGTATGTCCCTCATTCAGATGGCAGACTTCCGGCTGAATACCAAGCTCACGCAGCAGCCGCCATCCCCCGATTCCAAGCACAAGCTCCTGCTTCAGACGCAACTCCGGCCCGCCTCCGTAAAGTTCGCTCGTAATCCCTCTGTGCGCCGGAAAATTCGCTGCATCATTGGCATCCAGCAGGTAAAGTTTTACTCTGCCGGCCTGCACCTCCCACGCCCGCAGCCACACCGAATAGCCCGGCAGCGACACCTCCACACGCAGCCACTCCCCATTCGGCCTTCGCAAAGGCGTAATCGGTAGTTGAAACGGGTCGTTATACGGAAACAGCGCCTGCTGCGCTCCGTTCTTGTCAATTATCTGGCGAAAATAACCCTGCTGATAGAGCAGCCCCACCCCAACCACCGGCACGCCCAAATCGCTCGCAGCTTCCAGAAAATCGCCCGCAACGTTCCCAAGACCGCCCGAATAAATCGGCAGCGCCTCGCTCAGCATAAATTCCATACAGAAATATGCCGCACAGCTCAAAGGCCCCTGCGAATAATTTTGCTGAAACCACGCCGGCGCCTCCGCCGCCTGACTCTTCGCCTGCACAAGCTCATCCACCTCCTTGCGAAAGACAGGGTCAGCTAATAATCGCTCAAGTTTGTCCCGCGATACCATTTGCAGGACAATCCACGGGTTTTGAGTCCGTGCCCACAGTTCTGCGTCAAGTCGTTTCCAGACCTCATCGGCGTAATGACTCCACGACCAGCGCATATCCAGCGCAAGCTCCGCCAGTGAATCGAACCCCTCGATTTCAACAGGCAGAAAAGAGTATATTCGTTTGCCGACAGATGTTTGCTTATTCATAATGTCCCTCTCAAATTTCTCCCCCATACCGAAAAATCAATGCAATTATTATAACCCCTCGGCTGTGATAATCAAGAACAATCGAACGCTTTTTTATTTTAATGTAACCATTGATTTTTCAACAACTTACACGCATCACAACCTTCGTAGCGTTTACACAATACGACATACGGGATTGTCATTGCGAGGATGCCGAAAGCCGCCATCACCCTTTTGTCATTTCGACCGAGCCCGCCATCCTCTTTTTGTCATTTCGACCGGAGCGATGCGAAAGCATCGCGCAGTGGAGAAATCTGCCTTATCATTTTCCATCAGTTTTTCCTCTGTCATTCCCACGCAAGGCCTGCCCTGCTTGCCCTGCGAAGCCCCGATGTCGTTTATCGGGACGAAGTAGGGAGCGAAGTCGAACGGGCGGGAATCCACGTTTAGCCCCGAAGCCTTTATCCGCCATAGTCTCAACGACGGCGGATGCTTCGGGGGTTTTTTTGTGCCCGCCTCCGGCGGATTTATTGCGCGGGTTTTAAACTGTCCGAAAGCCCGCCGATTTATTCGGCGGGTTCATTAACTGAGAGCAGCGACATCCGTCCGAAATATCCTACATGTCCGACCTGCCTGCCCCAGAATGTCTTTATCTGGGGCCTGCCCCGACAATTCGTTGGCCGGGGTCCGACCAATTACTATCTAACCTATCTCACAGGATTTACCCCGCCCCCTTGCCTGCACCCGCATGTCTTTGGCGGGTGTCCTCGAATGCCTGCCCCCCGTAGCTTTAGCGAAGGAGGGTCGTTGTCGAGGATGCACGCCGTACGCAGGGGCATTCTTTACTCTTATCAATTCACTATTCAACTTCTTCGCTGTTTCCCTCCGTTTCGATAGCTTCAAGGGAAAACGTCTCTAACCCCGGCAATGCTTTTTGGCCTCCAACAATCCCTTCAATCTCTCCCCGCATTCCGCTTAGGTTGTCGAGCACAACCGAAATCTGCTTCTCCCTCTTCTTCCATACTGTGTTCATAGCTCTTTTTTCTGATTCGAGGTCTCTTTGCATTTGAATATAACTTTCAGCTATTCTTCTGACCCGCATTGTAAACTCACTGCCGGTTATATAATTATAAA
>Ga0315276_10000871_pt1 | contig 26624 bp, 17 predicted proteins | sample YL17G05_0_MG_FD_204542 | JGI IMG/M metagenome (GOLD analysis project Ga0315276, IMG submission 204542) | Sediment microbial communities from Yellowstone Lake, YNP, Wyoming, USA - YL17G05_0 | ecosystem: Environmental > Aquatic > Freshwater > Lake > Sediment | place: USA: Wyoming | collected... | reverse complement strand
CCGCGGGATGGCCGCGCAGTTGAGTTTCACGAACGGCCCAGCCGCGCGCTTCGAGAGCGCGTGGATCAGGTAGGCGAAGAGCTCCTTGCCCGAGCCGCTCTCCCCGGTGATGAGCACGCGCCCCTGGGAAGGCGCGATGCGGCGGGCCTGTTCGAGCACGGCCAGCAGCGCCGTGCTCTGCCCCACGATGCCGAACTCGGGCTCGCCGGGTGTGGCGGCCGGGCGGCGGCGCAGCCGCGCGACGTGCCCGGCCTCGGCCACGACCCCCAGCAGGTGCGGCAGGTCGGGCGGCTTCTCGATGAAGTCGTACGCGCCCCGCTGGCCCGCCCGCATCGCGTTGGCGACCGTTGCCTCGCCCGTCACCATGATGACCGCGGTGACCGGGGCCTGCTCGCGGATGCGCTCGAGCGCGTCCAGCCCGTCGAGCCCGGGCAGGTTGATGTCGAGCAGCACGACGTCCGTCACGCGCGGGTCCAGCAGGGCCAGGCCCTCGGCCGCGTCGGCGGCCTCGCGCACCGCGTGCCCGGCGCCTTCGAGCGCCCGACGCAGGGCGCCCCGGATGGCCGGGTCGTCGTCCACCACCAGGATCTCCAGCTGCTCCTGCGCGCTCATCGGGGTACCTCGCCCTCCTTCGCCAGCGGCAGCACGAGCCGCGCGCAGGCGCCGCCACCCGCGCGGTGCTCCAGGGACACCGTGCCGCCGTGCTGCCTCGCGATATCGCGCACCAGCGAGAGCCCCAGGCCGCTGCCGCGCCGCTTCGTGCTCACGTAGGGCTCGAACAGCCGGTCGGCCAGTCCGGCCGGCAGGCCGGGTCCACGGTCCAGCACTTCGAGTACCCCGTGCCCGTACTCGCGCCGGGCAGCGACCTCCACCGTCGAGCCTGCGGGGCTCGCTTCGCACGCGTTGAGCACCAGGTTGTGCGCGGCGCGCGCCAGCAGCAGCCCGTCGCCCCGCACCGGCACGGGCTCCCCGGGCGCGCAGGTCACGGTCACACCTTCGCACATCGGGCGGCCGGCCGCCGAGCGGGCCACCTGGGCCAGGTCGAGCGGCTCCAGGTATGGCTCGGGCAGGCGCGCGTACTGGGAGAACTGGTCCGCCAGCCGCGCCAGCTGGGCCACTTCGCCGAGGGCGGCCTGGAGGTTCGCGCGCGTTCCCGGCCGCGCGCCGGTCGCCGGAGGGGAGTCCGTGGCCGCCGCGCCCGGCGCGGCCTCGGTCTCCGCCTCGATCATCTGCAGGGAGAGCTGCAGCGGCGTCAGGATGTTCTTGAACTCGTGCGCCAGCTTGCGCGCCACCTCGCGCCAGGCGGCCTCGCGCTCCGCCTCGGCCATCGCGGCCCGCGCCTCCTCGAGCCGCGCGGTCATGGCGTTGAAGGCGGTGCCGAGCGCGCGCAGCTCGCGCGCGCCGTGAGGCCGCACGCGCACGCGCAGCTCGCCGCCCGCCACGCGGTCCACCGCGGCCAGGAGCTCGCGGAGCGGGCGCACGAGCGGGCGCGCCAGCGCCTGGGCCAGGAGCAGGGCGAGCGCCGCGAGCAGCAGCACGAGCCCCGCGACCAGCAGCCAGGTGAGCGGCCGCTGCACGTCCACCATCACGCCCAGCCGGCTGTAGGCGCTGCGCCCCTCGCTCACGCGCTCCACCTGGGCGAAGAAGTCCGTCGGCACCCACATGCCCACGGCGAACACGTGGGTGGAGTCCTGCCGGGTCACGGCGGCGAGCGCGCCGCGGCTCGACCGTACCAGTCGGTTGCCCGCGAGCGCGGTCTCCAGCTCGCGGCCGAGGTCCACGCCGCGGGCCCCGATCACGCCCGTGGGCAGCACCTGCTCGATCAGCACCCAGCGGTCGCCCGTGCGGCGGTAGATCTGCAGGAAGTCGAGTCCCGCTTCGCGCAACTGCTCGCGCGCGAGCGTGCGCGAAGAGCGGTCCAGGCGTTCGGTCGGGACGTCGTGCGCCCAGGCGTCGGCCTGGGCGCGCGCGGTGGCCTCCATCCGGGTGAGCGCGGTGCCGCTCAACTGCTGGGCCGACTCGAGGGCGCGGTCCACGCCGGGACGGAACCAGCCCTGCGTGGCGCGGTCCAACTCGACCAGCGTGAAGAGCGTGAAGACGGCGGTCGGCAGGAGCGCGAGCGCCAGCAGCGCGGCGACCAGGCGGGCGCGGAGGCTCAAGGCGCGAGGCCTTCGCCCGGGGCCCCGCTCAAGTCCCGTCTCCCAGGCCGGCGAGTTGCCCGCAGGCGGCCCAGATCTCGCCGCCCTGCGTGTGCCGCACGGTGACCGCGGGCGCGCGCGGATAGAGCCGCTCGGCGAAGGCCTGCAATGCTTCCGGAGTGGGCCGCCGATAGGGGAGTCCGGGGACGGGGTTGTAGGGGATGAGATTGATCTTGCTGGGCAGGTCGCGCGCGATGGCGGCCAGCCGGTCGGCGTCCTCCGGTGAGTCGTTCACGTCCGCGATGAGCGTGTACTCGAGGGTCACGCGCCGGCCGGTCCGCAGCCCGTAGGCCTGCGCGGCCGGGAGCAGTTCGCGCAGCGGCCAGCGCCGGTTGACGGGGACGAGCGTGTCGCGCAGTTCGTCGGTCGTGGCGTGCAGCGAGAGCGCCAGCCCGAGCGCGAGGCCTTCACCCGCGAGGCGCTCGATCTGCGGCACGAGCCCGCTGGTGGACACGGTGATGCGCCGTGCGCCCAGGTTGAGGCCCAGTTCGTCGTGGAGGATGCGCACCGCGTCCATCACCGCATCATAGTTCGCCAGCGGCTCGCCCATGCCCATGAAGACCAGGTTGAAGCTGTCGTCCTCCCAGCGGTGGAGGTCGCCCATGACCAGGACTTGGGCCACGATCTCCTCGGCGCGCAGGTTGCGCTGGAGCCCCATGAGCCCCGTCGCGCAGAAGGGGCAGCGCAGGGCGCAGCCGACCTGGCTCGAGAGGCAGAACGTCACGCCGCGCTCCGCGCGCATCGAGACGCACTCGACACGCCGGCCATCGCCCAGGGCAAGCACCAGCTTGTGGGTGTCGCCGTCGGCCGTGGCGAGGTGCGAGGCGACGGGAGGCAGGCCGAGTTCCACGAGCCGCACCACCTCCCGCCGGAACGCGAGCGGAAGGTTGGTCATTGCCTCGGGGTCGCGTTGGTGCTTCCGGTAGACCCAGGTGAAGAGTTGGGATGCCCGGTAGGCGGGCACGCCCTGGCTGGCCAACCGCTCGCCCAACCGGTCGCGGGTCAGGCCGTAGAAGCCGGGAATGGCAGAGGGGGGAAGTGGTGGAGTCGGGAGAATGGGCATGGTGGCGCACGGTTATGGCCGGGCTGTGGGAAGACTATCACGTTGTGGTCTGAGGATTGTGTCCGCCGGGTCGTATACCGTTGGGCGCTAATCATCTGTCTCGCTCCCTGTCGGCCTGCTGTTCATCTCGTTGCTGCAGGCGCCCTGGCGCGGAACCAGACACAATCTTCAGAGTACCGCAAAAGTATCAGAGCCGAATCATTGCGGTCAATCGCTCGATGTGATATGCACCGCCGTGCAATGAATGAATCCGATCAGTACGAGACCCACGCGCATCCCGTCCTGGCCTGCCTCGGAGTGGCCTCTCGCTTCCGGTTGGTCAGGGCCTTGGCCGTGGCCGATCGGTGCGTGGGCGAACTGGCCGAGGTGGTCGGGCTGTCGCAGTCATGCACGACCCGCCACCTGCAGGCGCTCGAGCGCGTGGGGTTGGTGAAGGGGCACCGGGAGGGCCGGCGGGTGCGCTTCAGGCTGCGGGCCGAAGCGCCGGGGCTCAGCGAACTTCTGGGCTGGGCGCTTTCGGGGGCTGGACTCGAGGCGCTGGCCGCAGGGAGGAGCTCGCACCGCGACCAGGCTGCGGCCCGGCCGATGACGAAGGAGGTCGACCTCCGGGCGCAGCCGACCGACGCCACTCGCCAACAGGGCAAGGTCGGCCACGCTGCGATGCCAGATTCGGAGTCAGGCGGCTCAGCGGCCCCGCGTGACCTTGAAGATTTGGATTCACAGGCAGTTACCGACCCCAGGCCAGCGCGGAGGCCGGATGACCTTGAAGACTACCTCCTCTGACCACGGAAGCAATATATGCGCGTAGCTGCAATTGACATCGGGTCGAACTCCATCCGGCTCCTGGTCGCCGACGTGGACGAGCGCGGAGGCCCCGACGGAGCGCTGGAGACGGTGGCCAGGGCGGGCGAGGTCTGCCGTCTGGCGCGCGGGCTCGAGCGTGCCGGGATCATCGAGGATGAACTGGTCCAGAGGGTCGGAGGCCTCGCGGCTGGATTCGTGCGGCGCGCCCGCTCGCTGGGAGCGAAGCACATCGTGATCGGCGCGACCGCCGCCATCCGCAACGCCCGCAACGGGGCCGAGGTGGCCGGCATCGTCGAGCGCCGTTCGGGGCTGCCCGTCCGCATCCTTACCGGCGAAGACGAGGCGCAGTTGGTCTACCGCTCGGTCGTCCTCGGTCTGGGGCGCAGTGCCGCCCGTAGCGCCTGCATCGTCTTCGACATCGGCGGGGGCAGCACCGAGGTCGTCAGCGGGGTGGGAGCCCAGACCGGAAGGTGGGCCAGCTTGCCTTTCGGCGCTGTCAGCCTGACCGAGCGGTTCCTGCATTCCGACCCGCCCGACCCAGGAGAGATACTGGCTCTAGAGGCCGAGGTTCAGGCTGGAATCATGCATCATTGTGCATTGATGCCGGAGAAGGTCCCACTCCTTGTGGGTGTCGGTGGGACGGTCACGGTCCTCGCCTCGATGGATCGCCAACTCGAGAATTACGATCCTGCCCTCCTCGAGGGCTGGCCCATCCGTCCCGAACGGCTTTCCGGGTTGGTGGAACGTCTTTCCCGGTCGTGTCACCAGGATCGCAGGGGCTTCTCCACCGTGGGGGAAGGGCGGGCCGATATCGTCGCGGCTGGTGCCCTGGTCGTGGCCCTGCTGTTCGGGCGATTCCCCTCGCCGGCGCTCGTTTGTTCCACCCAGGGGCTGCGCTACGGACTGGTGCGCATGGCGGCCGCGGAGTTCCTCGACCACCGGTAGACCCACCTGGTCCAGCGCCGCCCGCCCAGGCGTCCCGCCCCCCCCCGCGGCCGCAGAACCCGGTCCGCCCCGAGTCCGGGCGCATCTGAAGGGGCCTCGGTAAAGTAATAGTTGACGCTTGCGGACGACCGCTGGATACTTGCCGTGGCGCTTCAAACGAGGTCCCCTCAGGTTCGGTTTCATCCGGGGCGGCTCCAACCCTGGGTGGTCGGGTATTGTTGTCAGGTTCACAGCCACCAGCCTTGGAGGGAGCGGCAGCACATGCTTTCTGAACGCAGCAGACTCCTGCTCCTGCTGGTCCTGCTCTTGGTGGTCGCCACCGCAGGCTGGACGACCGCGCGCGCCGATGGGAAGACGGGTTCAGCCAGCGTCTCCTCATCGCTCGCGAGCGTGTCGAAACCACCTGCCGCTCCGGCCTCCGGGGAGCCCGATGTCGGTCAGACCCCGCGTCCCTCGATCACGAAGGGCGCTTTGTTGCCGGCCCCGCGTGGGGATGGCGGCAGTTCGCAGGGTTCTCCCGCCGACCTGTGGTTCCGCTGGATCTTCAGGATGTGGGCGATTCGATACATTGGAGCGAGGTAGCCCCGACTGATCGCACGGGCATCTGAGCTCTACGCAGCATCAACGGTATCCCGGAGCCGAACCACCGTGATGCCCAACCGGGTGATGTGACTCGAGGGTTCGAACGTGCAGAGAGAGATCCCCCCCGATCTGGCTCGTGCAGCAGGCGCCGGTCATGCCGGTTCCGGCAGGCATGAGGCGATCGGCGATCTGCATCTGGCGGCCGACAATTTCTCGGAAGCTCTCGAGGAATACCGCGCCGCGCTGAAGGCGGTCGGCCCCGACGCTCCGGTGGAGCGCGCCCGGATCCTGCTGCGCGTGGCCGAGACGTACACGGCCCACGGCGAATACGAACCCGCGATCGCCACCCTGCGCGAGGCGCGCGCCGTGGCCCGCCTGCTCGGCGACCCGCGACAGACCGCGGGCATCGCGGCCCGTTTCGCCGGCGCGTTCATCCAGCAGGCTCAGTACCGCCGCAGCCGGCGCTACGCGCTGTACGCCTACGGCGTGCTCCGCGATACCGACGACCACCGCACGGTCGGCCAGGTCGCGGTGACGCTCGGGCTGTGCGCGACGCGCCAGGGCCGCACCGGCGAGGCCATCGAGTGGCTGCAGAACGCGGCCGCCACCTTCCGCCGCATCGACGACACCGACGGGTTGGTCACCGCGCTCAACAACCTCGGCCTGGTCTACAAGAACCTGCGCGAGTGGCGCGAGGCCACGCGCTTCCTGGAGCAGGCGCTGCGCCTCGACGAGCGCGCGGGCCTCTACTCCCGCATGCGCGGGCACCATCAGAACCTGGGCCTGATTCGCTACCGTCTGGGGCAGTGGGACCTCGCCGAGGAGAACTTCCGCCAGTCGCTGAGGATCTCGCGCGAGACCGGTCATATTCAGGGCGAGGCCGCGGCGCTGCTGGCTACCGGTCTGCTGGCGCGGCGGCGGCGCCAGCTGGAGCATGCCGAGGAGCACTTCCGCCGCGCGCTCGAACTGGCGCTGCCCGTGGGCGCGCTGCGTGAGGCGACGCTGGCCCGCGAGTTCCTCGGCGAGTTGGCGCTGGACCGCGGCGACCCCAGGGCGGCACTCGCGTTGCTCGAACCCGCGCTCCAGGAGGCGCGCCGCAGCGCACCACAGGGTGATCTGGTCGCGGAGCTCGAGACCCGGATGGGGCTTGCGCTGCTCGCGGCCGGGCGCGCGCCCGAGGCGCAGGCGCATCTCGTGCGCGGCGCGGCGCTGGCCGCGCAATTGGGCGACGGCATCGAGGCCGCCATCGCCGACCGTGCGCTGGCCCAGCTCGACGCCGTACGTGGCGCCGCCCCCGGCCTGCAGGCCAAGCTCCTCGGCGCGGCGCAGGCCTTCGAGGACCTGGGCGAGACCTACGAGCTGGCCACCACGCTGGCGGCGTGGGGTGATTTCCTGCTGCTGTTGCCGGCCAGTGTGCGGCTGCGCCTGCCGCTCGAGCCGGTGGCCGAGGCGGCCAGGCGCGCGGCGACCCTGTTCCGCCAGCTCGGCGTGGTGCCGCTCGCCTCCGAGGCGCTGCTCACGCTCGCGCGCCTCGAAACCGAGCGTGAGCATTACGACCAGGCACTGGGGCTGCTCGAACAGGCCGAGCTCTGGCTGCTGGAGGCCGGCTCGCCCGGGGGCGAGCGTGCCGAGGCGCTGCGGCGCGAGATCGAGCGCCAGTACGTTGCCGTCTCGCTCTCCACCAGCAACGAGTTCCGCGCGCTCGAGGACGCGAACCGCCTGTTCCGCGAGACCTCGGACATGAACGGGCTGCTCGCCCAGACCGTCAAGCTCGCGGTGGAGAATGCCGGTGGGGACCGCGGGTTCGTGGCGTTCTCGAGCGGGGGCGTGAGGCTCGACGTGGTCGCCCAGCATGGCCTGGGTCGTGACCGGGCGCGCCGCATCATGCGCGCACTGGAAGAGGCGGTGGGCCCGCGTCTGGCCGAGAGCGGTCCGGTGTTCTCCAGCCGCGTGGCCGCCGATCCGCGCTTCGGCGCCGCGGTGGCCGACGCGCTCGAGAGCGTCGCTTCGCTGGTCTGTGTGCCGCTCAATTTCCCCTCGCAGTCGGTGGGGCTGGTGTTCGTGGACCGGCTCAACGACAACCTGCTCGGGCCATTCAAGCAGCGTGACGTGAACCTGCTCGCGGTGCTGGCGAACAGCGCGGCGGTGGCGATCGTCGAGGCGCAGCGGTCCCTGCTGCTGGCGGAGAACCGTGAGTTGCGGGACAAGCTGAAGCCGAGCGCGGGCATGGAGCGCGTGGTCACCGCCTCGCGCGAGATGAAGAGTCTCCTCGCCCTGCTCTCGAAGGTCGGCGACAGCTCGGCCACGGTGCTCTTCATGGGCGAGACCGGCACGGGCAAGGGCCTGCTCGCCCAGGTCGTGCACGAATCCTCGAACCGCCGCGACCGGCCGTTCGTCCAGGTGAACTGCGCGGCGCTGCCCGAGTCGCTGCTCGAGAGCGAGCTGTTCGGCTACGTGCACGGCGCCTTCACCGGGGCGGTGCGCGACAAGCAGGGGCTCTTCGAGGAGGCCGAGGGCGGGACCATCTTCCTCGACGAGATCGAGAAGGTGCCCGAGTCGGTGCAGGCGAAGCTGCTGCACGTGCTGGACCGCAGCGAGATCCGCCCGGTGGGCGCCACCCGGAGCAAGCGCGTGGACGCGCGCGTGATCTGCGCCACCGGCGTGGACCTGCGCGATCGCATCCGCGAGGGCCGTTTCCTCGAGGACCTCTACTACCGGCTCAACGACATCACCGTGCGCGTGCCCGCGCTGCGCGAGCGGCGCGAGGATATCCCCGTGCTGGCGCAGCATTTCCTCAGCCTGTATTCGCGCCAGATGGAAAAGGACCTCCGCGGGTTCAGCCCCGAAGTGATGCAGCTGTTCCTGGCCCACGAGTGGCGCGGCAACGTGCGTGAGCTGGACAAGACGGTAAAACGCATGGTCGTGCTCGCGGACCCGGGCGACCTGCTCGGACTCGAGCTGTTGCCGCCCGAGATGCGCGAGCCCGCCACGCGGGCCGTGGGGGCGGCCGCGGGCAAGGGGAGCGAGGCGGGCCACAGCCTGCGCTCGAGCGTTTCGGAACTCGAGCGCCGCGTGATCTCCGAAGCCCTGGACCGGCACCGCTGGAACAAGGCGAAGGTGGCGCGCGAGCTCGGCCTGAGCTATCCGACGTTGCTCGCCAGGATCCGCAGCCTCGAGCTCGAGCGCCGCCGCTCGTAGTTCGCGCGCTCTTTGCGTGCTCTACGTGGGACCGCTCCGCAGTCTCCAGGGCTACCCGCAGCCTCGTCTTCCAGGAGCGACTCCCGCCCACGCCCGACTCGCAGGTCCATTGCCAATCTTGCTATCGAACACTTTCACATCGAAGACCATGCGGTCCATGCGCTTAGCCGAGAGGTCGCGTAACTATCAAATGTCTTTAGGGTTTTCGCCAGGTTGAGTTCTCCGCGGGATCTTCCGACGAATCCGACCACACGTGGCTACCGTTGCAGGGCAACGCGTTGGGTGAATCGTTCAAGGTTGTCGAGGCGATGGCACGGCACGTGCTTTCGTTCTGGCCGCGGAGGGGGGGACCTCCAAGAGAACCGGTGACACTACCGGATGAAAGTCTGGGCTAGGCGGCAATGCAGGGGATTCGGTCGAGGGTACGAGCCCCAGTCATCTGACAACGCACCGTCTCTTGCAACCGCCTAGCTTGGATTACGAACGATCCACCCGGAGCGAGTCGGCGCCTGACGCCGAGAGGGCAAGCACACCCGGTCTTCGCATCCTCAGCGCGCAGACCCGGCCCGCTCCGGGTTTCAGGGCACCGGTCCGTGACGTGGTTGGCCGACATCGGGGGATGGCCCGGCTGACCGCATCTGAATCAGGCCGGTGTCCTGCTGTGTTCGGTACAGTGTGGCGCCAGGTTCACACCTGCGTCACGGGCGCACGATCGAGCCGCTCCGCGGGTCTCCCGCAGGGCGGCTCCTTTCTTCTCCGACGTTGACCCGCAAGGGGTTGTGCCCGCGCCCCGCCGCGCGCGGATAGCGATATGGCATGGCACGGCTGTTGCCCTATGATGCCAGCAAAGAACCCCGCCACCGCCACACCCGACTGGGAGGGAACGTGATGAAGAGGCTACTTCTGCCGCTCATGATGCTCGGCATCCTCCTCGCCGGATGCAGCAATGAAACCACTGTCCCAGTGGGGCCAGTTGCCCCCGTCGTCCCACCGGCGGCGCCGCGGGGCTTGTTCAGCGTCACTGGTGATGGCGAGGCCACGCTGGTCTGGCTGGCGAACACCGAGCCCGACGTGGTCGGCTACCGCATCTACAAGGGACCCTGCAGCGGCCTGGACTGCGAGTACACGCTCATCGCGACCATCTCGGCGCCGGCGGACGCCGACTACGTCGAGTACGTGGTCACCGGCCTGGCGAACGGCACGACGCGCTTCTTCGCGGTCGCAGCGGTGAACAGCGCGGGTGCCGAGGGCGACCTGTCCTACGACGACGTCTTCGACACGCCCCGGCCGGCGGGCACCGGGTTGGTGCTCAACAACTATCTGGTCTACGGCACGAACATCGGCTACGACTTCTCGGCCTTTGCGCGCACCAACACGGTCGAACCTCCGGCGGACATGTTCTTCGGATTTTACGAGGACACGACCGGGTTCATCCACCAGCAGATCTTCGTGCCGGACTTCTCGACCGATATCCAGGATGCGGGCTACGTCTCTTCGCTCGACGCTGTGGACTTCGCCCCCGGTCCAGACTCGGGTTGGTCCCCGAGCGGCACGGTCGAGGTCATCGCAGGGCACGCCTACGTGGTCTGGACCCGCGACAATCACTTCGCCAAGTTCCGCGTCATCGCAGTGGGGCCGACCCAGGTTGCGCTCGACTGGGCCTACCAGGTCGATCCGGGCAACCGCGAGTTGAAGGCGAAACCTGCGGTCGAAGAGGGTGTGGCACAGCGGCGGCCGATCGTCTGGCTGCGTAAGTAGGCTGGGAGGGGATCCTTGTGCGCTGGACGCAGATGGCAGGCGCGGCCGTGGTGCTCGCCGTGCTCCCGGGTTGCGCGATCTGGGTCGGAACGCGCCACCCGCGGACCGAGTCCTACGCCTCCACCGGACGCCCATCGGCGAGCTACTACTGCTATGATTGTCACGGGTACCGCTACCTCGATCCGTACTACGACTGGTGCACGGGCCACGGGTTCCGCTACGCGTGGGACCGTCACCCGGAAACGGTCCGCGCCTACCGCGAACGCTATGTGCGGATCAAGGAGCAGAACCCCTCGTATGGCCGCTACCGCTACCCGGCGGAATACCGGGGACAGCAGCGCTACCGCGAACCGCGCGATTACGATTCATGGCGGGCCGGAGTGGCCCCTGGGAAGCTGCCGGGGCCTGGCGATCTGAAGGTTCGGGAGAAGACCCGGCGTGAGCCGGGTAACAGGAAGACGAAGCAGCAGGACGGGAGCGACCGGGAACGCCTTCCGGCCGGGAAACCGCGGGACTCGCGGCCGGCCGGCGGACCACGGCCCGGACCTCCGGGAGGAGCATGACCATGTTGCGAGCGCGGTGGCTTCTTGGTGCCCTCATGATCGGGCTGGTCCTCGCCCCGCCCGTGGCCCGGGCGAGCACGGTGGGCGTGGAGATCTGGACCGATCGGGGCAAGGACGCGGTGTACGAGCCGGGCGAGCCGGTCGAGATCAAGGTGCGCGCCTCCGACGACGGCTACCTGCTGGTCTACGACATCGACTCGGAGGGCTACACGCGCGTGCTGTACCCCTACGAGGGGAACAACGGCCACGTCGACGGCCGGCAGACCTACCGGGTGCCGCCGTATCAGTCGGGCCTGCAACTCGTCGTGCAGGGACCCGTGGGGCAGGGCTACATCGTGGCCCTCGTCTCCCGCAAGCCATTCAACGCCCTGCCCCGCTTCCTGCGGCCCTACGACCCGCAGGCCGAGAGTGTGGGTTACGTGGGTGAGGAGGAAGACGCGGAGGGCGTGAGCTCGGATGGCCGCATCATGGGCGACCCGTTCGTGGCCATGGAGCGCATCCGGCGGCAGGTGCTGAGCGATCCGAACGACCCCGAGACCTTCGCCACGGGCTACACCGCGTATTACGTCCACCAGCCCGTGCGCTACCCGCGCTACCTCTGCAACGACTGCCACCGCCCCAACCAGTGGGCGTGGTGGGATGGCTACGATCCCTACTATACGAACTGCTCGGCGTTCGACTTCCGCGTCTACTGGGGCTGGAGTTGGGGGCCGAGCTACTGGTTCGGCACCGTGCCCTACTTCTGCTACGTGCCTCGTTGCTATCCTTGCGCGCCCTATGGCCAGCCTTACTACTCCTCGTGGAACGGCTCGCAGCAGTGGAACGCGCTGTGGAGCGGCCATCTCACGCGCCACAAGACGGCGCCGCCCGTGGGCTACACGCCGCCGAATCGCTACGAGGGGTCGCGCTGGAAGGAAGGCAAGCCGCTCCCGCCGGGCTTCCTGGCCGGCGAGTACGTGAAAGGCGCGGACGGCGTGCGCCTGCGCGTGCCGGTCGGGGCGAACCGCCCGAGTGTCCGGGAGCCAGTGCAGGGCAGGCAACTGAAGGACGTCGTTCGGCCCGGCCCGTCGAGCCGGCCGGGAACGAACCGGGAACCCGCAGGGCGCCCGGGTTCCGGCGAGGGTGGGCGCTACTACCGGCCGCGCGAAGGGGCGCGGCCCTCGTCACCGCCACCGAAGGTCGGACGCCCGAGTGAGGGGGCGCGGCCCTCGTCGCCGCCGCCGAAGGTCGAACGTCCGAGCGAAGGATCGCGGCCCTCGTCGCCGCCGAGCAACCCGGCGCCCCGCTCCGCGCCCGCGCGGGGCAACTCGGAGCGGGGCTCGAGCGGAGAGCGTCACGGCCGGGGCTGATCGGTGCGCATGGTAGACTCCATGCTCGCATGGGCGGGGAGCGGGGCCGGGACGGCCGGCTCCGCCTCGCCCGTATGCTCGTGGTGCCGCTCGCAGCCGGCCGGCGCCCGCTCCGAGGGGACTCGATGAAGCCGATCCGTATTGCGGCCGCGTGCGCCGCGTTCGTCCTGCTCTGCGCACGGCCCGCCCTCTGCGCTCCATCGGCCTTCGCCTTCCTGGAAGTTCCGGCGGGGGCACGCGCCTCCGCGCTCGGGGGCGCATTCGCGTCGCTCGCGCAGGGCGTCGAGGCGGCCTTCTGGAATCCGGCCGGGCTCGACAGCGTGAAGGACATCCAGATCACGGGCACGCACACCGAATATCTGCAGACGCTGCGCCTCGAGCAGTTCGCGGTTGCGGGCCGCTCCTTCGGCGGCGGGGTCGCGGTCTCGCTGCGCGCGCTTTACTCCGAACCCATTCCGGAGACCGACGTGGACGGGAACCCGACCCTGGGAGGTTCCTTCGGCTACCATGACCTCGAGTTCGCGCTGGCCTACGGACGCTCCGTCGCACCCGGGCTGAGCGTGGGGGCCACCGTGCAGGCGGTGCGCGAGCGGATGGCCGAAGTCTCCGCGAGCACGTACGCGGCCGGGTTCGGCGCGGTCTGGGCGCCGGCGCGCGTGAGCGGGCTGCGGCTGGGACTCAGTGCGCACAATCTCGGGAAGGCTGCCCACTACGGGCTCGAAGGCGGTCCAGGCGCGTCCATGCCACTGCCGGCGGCGGTGCAGGCGGGCGGTTCTTGGCAGGGCTCGTTCGCGCGTGGCGCCGTGCTGCGGACGGCGCTCGAGGGCCGCTTCACCCGCGGACGCAACGGCATCGGCCTGGTGGGTGTGGAAGTGACCACTGCGGGCGGAGCGAACGGCGTGAGCGCGGCGGCGCTGCGTGGCGGGCTGCGCGTGAACGACGATGCGTCGAGCTACAGCCTGGGCGTGGGGTACGCGCTCAGCGGCCTGCGCGTGGACTACGCCTTCGTGCCCATGCGCTACGACCTGGGCGATACGCATCGCGTCGCGTTCACCGCGCAGTTCTGAGCGCGCACGCTCAAGCGCCCCAGCTTTCGAGCCGCACCACGCCGTCCTCGAGCACCGCATGGCTGAAGCGGTCGATCCAGTCGCCGAGCAGGAAGAACTCGCGCCCCGGCTCACGCCGCTCGTAGGCCTGGTGGAAGTGGCCCACCATCACCGTGTCGAACCCCTCGGCGAAGCGCGGCAGCGCGATCTCGCGCCACAGCCGCTCCGGCTCGAGCGTCCGCTCTCCGCGCGAGCGGCGCGACCAGCGCGAGACCTGGTGGGCGAGCGGGATGCCGAGGTCCGGGTGCAGCAGCCCGTAGAGCGCGATGCTCAGCGGGTGGCGGATCACGCGCCGCAGGACGCGGTAGCCCAGGTCGCCGCCGACCAGCCCGTCCCCGTGATGGAGCCAGATCCTGCGGCCCTGCGTGGCGAGCACCAGAGGACCGTCGTGCGTCTCGGCCCCGACCTCTTCGGCGAGGAAGCGTCCGAGCCAGAAGTCGTGGTTGCCGTTGAGGTAGTGGAGCGTCACGCCCGATTCGCGCAGGCGCTTGAGGATGGCGAGCGTGGCGAAGTGCCGCCGCGGGATGGCCGTGCGGTACTCGAACCAGAAGTCGAACAGGTCGCCGACGATGACCAGGGCGGAGGCGCGGCCGGGCAGGGAGTTCAGGAAATCGTGAAGCCGGTCCTCGCGCACCGCTTCGCGCTCGCGGCTCTCGACGCCCAGGTGGGCGTCGGAGATGAAGAACACGGCCTCGGCGAGCATGAGCTGCAGTGTAGCCGAGCCGCCGCCGGGGCTTCCACCCCGGACATGTGACCTCCGGCTGGCGCGGGTTATACTGCGCGCGGCCGGCGCGGAGTTGCCGCGGCGAGCGCGCTCCACACCGCGCTCGGCCCGCCGCCGCGGATAATTGACGGCCTTCTGACAGCCCTTCGGCTGCACGCGATAACCTAATGGTATGATGACCCCGGGTACTCCGGCCCGCACCGTACGGAGGCCCGCGTCCCGCGTCCCGCGACCCGCCTTTGGCGGGTGCCCGCGGGTGCCCGCGGGCGCCCCGTCCGCGCAGACGCCGCGGTACGAGGAGACCAGGGCCCGGTGCCGGACACCCGACAGGGGGATTCTCGATGAGAAATGAGCCTTTCACCCGGCCGCGCAGCCACTACCTCACGGCGGCAGGCCTTGTCCTCGCGGGGCTCGTGATCGGTCTGGGCCTCAGCGCCGGGCTCGGCCTGCAGCGCGACTCCGCCGCCCAGCGCCGCGAGCGGCCCGCGATCGTGGGCGGCGGGGGCTCCCTCGAGAGCCCGTTCGTCGGGGTCGTCGAGCGGACGCTCCCGGCGGTCGTCTTCATCGACGTGAAGAAGAACGTGTCGGGCGCGACGGCGTTCCCGCAGGACGAGATGTTCCGCCGATTCTTCGGCCAGGAGCCGCCTTCCCGGCCGCGCGTCGCGCCCTCCTCGGGTTCGGGCTTCCTGATCGACTCCGAGGGGCACATCCTGACGAACAACCACGTGGTCGCGAACGCCGAGGCCATCACCGTCACGCTCAACGACAAGCGGACCTTCAAGGCCATGGTGGTCGGCACCGATCAGGAAACCGATGTCGCCATCATCAAGATCGACGGGCGCGACCTGCCGTCGCTGCCGCTGGGCGACTCGGACCAGTTGCGCATCGGTGACTGGGCCATCGCGATCGGCAATCCGCTGGGCGAGCTGCGCGGCTCGGTGACCGTGGGCATCATCAGCGCGCAGGGTCGCTCGAACCTGAACATCTTCGGCGGCACGCCCGCGTACCAGGACTTCATCCAGACCGACGCCTCGATCAACTTCGGCAACTCGGGCGGCCCCCTCTGCAACATCCACGGCGAGGCCATCGGCATCAACACCGCCATCAACCCGAGCGGGCAGGGCATCAGCTTCGCCATCCCCATCAACCTGGCGAAGCACGTCGCCGAGCAGCTCATCGCCTCGGGCAAGGTGAAGCGGGCCTGGATGGGCGTGACGCTGGCGGAACTGACTCCCGAGCTGGCGGAGGGCTTCGGCGTCAAGGACAGCAAGGGCGTGGTGGTCCAGGGCGTGCTCGACGGAAAGCCGGCCGCCCGGGCGGGTCTCAAGCGCAACGACATCATCGTCGAGCTCGACGGTGCGGCCGTCACGGACATGCAGAAGTTCCGGTTCCGGGTGGCCGATATGCCGGTGGGGAGCCGCATCAACCTGGTCGTGCTACGCGAAGGACGCCGCCTGCCCATCACGCTGACGCTGGCCGAGCGCACGGACGAGGCGCTGGCCGGGGCGCAGCCGTCCGGTGAGGACGGGACGGTGCCCGCGCCCGGCGGTCTGCGGGTGCGCGACCTCACGTCCGAGGAGAAGGCCGGCACTCCCACGCAGACCGGGGTAGTCGTGACCGGGGTCGAGAACGGCAGCGCTGCGCAGGAGTCGGGGCTGCAGGAGGGCGACCTGGTCGAGGAGGTGGGCGGCAAGCCGGTGGCCTCGGCAGCGGGCTTTGCGAAGACGCTGCGCGATGCCAAGGCGGCCGGCAAGGCGCACGCGGTGCTGCTCGTGACGAGTGACAGCAATACGCGCTACGTTCCGCTGAGGCTCGAGTGAGGTCCGGCGCGTGAGGAACCCGGAGGGCGGCGGCGGGCGCGGTCCCGTCACTGCCACCCGTGACAAGCCGTCACGGGGAGCCAGGGAGGGCACGGGCACGTTCCACTCCGCGCTGCGCCTCGCGGTCCTGATCGCAGTGCTGCTGCTTGCTGCGGGCCCCGGTCCCGCCGTGGCGGCCGCGCGTGGTGTCTTCCTCACCGGCTTGCGCTCGCGGTCGGCGCCCACCTCCACGCGCGTGGTGTTCGACTTCTCCGCGCCCGTGATGCTGGTGGCTCCGGATTCCGGCCGCTCCAGCGCGCTGGTGGTGAGCGTGCCGGGTCAGCAGATGATGCGCGCGGCCGGCGTGCCCGCCGTGCTCGCGGTGCGCGACGGATTGGTGGACTCGGTCGAGGTGTTCACCGAACGCAGGAGCGCGCGCTTCCAGGTCTGGTTGCGCGACACGGCGCGGTTTCGCGTCTTCACCCTGGAGGCTGGGGAGGACAAGACGTTCCGCGTCGTGGTGGACGTGACGCGTCCCGGCGCAGCGGCGGTCGCGGACCAGGCCCTGGCCGCCGTCGCGGCCGTGAAGCAGCAGCGGGTGCGCGTCGTGGTCGTGGATGCCGGGCACGGCGGTGAGGATACCGGTGCACGCGGGCTGCGCGGCCTGCTGGAGAAGCGGGCCAACCTGGCCGTGGCGCGTGCGCTCGCCGGGGAATTGGGCCGCACGCCCGGCATCCGCGCCGTGCTGACGCGCGACGATGACACCTTCATCCCGTTGCGCGAGCGTTACCGCATCGCCGAGAGAGCGAAGGCGGACCTGTTCATCAGCCTGCACGCCAACTCCTCGCCGCGGCGGGGCAGCGGGAGCGGCACCGAGGTCTTCTTCCTGTCCCTGCGCGGGGCCACGGACCAGGCCACCAATGACCTGGCCGACATGGAGAACGCGGCCGACCTGGTGGGCGGCGTGCCCGCGCAGGCGGAGGACGACCTGGTGAGCATCCTGTACGACGTGAAGCGCTCCTCAGCCCTGCAGCAGAGCCAGTTGCTCGCCACGACCCTGCTCGACCACGTCACCCGGGATCGGCGTCTGGGAGAGCGCGGGGTGAAGCAGGCGGGTTTCGTGGTGCTCAAGTCGGTGGAGTTCCCGTCCGTGCTGGTCGAGACCGCGTTCCTCAACAACCCGGCCGAGGCCCGCCTGCTCGCCAGCGAGGAGTTCCAGCGCCAACTCGCGCGCCAGCTCGCGGCGGGCGTGCGCTCCTACCTCGAGAAGTCGGGCATCGGCTACGCCGCCGAGCCGCGCGACTCGACCGTGGGCAAGGCTCGCTGAGCGTGGCGGGCGGTCGCGCGCGCGATTTGTGCGCTGCCGCACGAAACGCCCGAGCCCCCGGCGGAGTCCTCCCGCCGGGGGCTCGAGGCTGCCCTGTGCCACTGCTTCCGCTACTCGCCCCCGCCTCCACCCACGCGTTCGATTCGCCCGTCCGGGGCGACGTCGAGCGGGCCGGCCTTCGTGCGCGCCGCCAGGTGGCGCTCGAGCGCTTCACGCAGCAGCACGCCGGTGTCCGTCTGGTCCTTCGTCCGCGCCAGGGTGTCGTAGCCCTCGCCGCCGCCGGCCATGAAGTTGTTGACCGCGACGGTGTAGGTCGTCGCGTCGCCGAGCGCCGAGTCGTCGGCGAGCGTGACCGAGATCAGGCGCTGACCCTCCGGCCGCGCGAGGTCGAAGCGGTAGCGCAGTCCGCTCTGCTGGGAGATCCGGCCGTGGGCCAGCCCCTCCTCCAGCATCTCGCGCACCCCGGTCCCGGTGAGCTTCACGATCACCAGGGTGTTGTCGAAGGGGATGACCTCGTAGACCATGCCCCTGGTGATCGCGCCCGCCGGCAGGTCGGCTCGCAGGCCGCCGTTGTTCGTGAACGCCATGTCGGCCTTCGCCTCGGCCCGCATCGCGTCGGCCACCACGTCGCCGAGCGAGGATTCCCCGTCGCGGCTGCGCGTGAGTGTGCGCGCGTTGCGTCCGATGGGAGTGGCCGCGATCGGGGCCACGCTCGCGTTCCAGACAGCGACCCGCGCGGCGAGGGTGCTGTCGGGCGTGACCTCGTCGGCGTAGGTGCTGACGATCCGGGCCCGGCGCTCCACGACGCGCCCGGCCACCGGGTCCACCGTGAGGTCGCACACGCCCACGGCCTGGCCCTGAGAGCCCGGGATCATCACGGTCGCGCCGTTGATCTCGTCGACGACGTAATTGTGGCTGTGTCCACCCATCCACAGGTCCACGCCGGGGACGCCGCGAGCGAGCCGCGCCAGGTCGCCCGAGGCGTGCCGCGACGAGTCGGTCTCGGCCGGGGTGTGGCCGAGCTCGATCACCAGTTGCGGGTGCCAGCGCTTGCGCAGCGCCGGCACGAGCCGCGCCGCGGTGAGTGAGTCGTCCGCGAAGCGCAACTGCTCCACGTTGGTCGCCAGCGTCACCTTCGGGGTCCCGACGTAGGACAGGCCGAAGAGCCCCACGCGCACGCCGCGGCGCACGAGCAGCGTGTCGCTGCGCAGCCAGCGCGGCATGCGGCCGCTCCTGCGCTCGACCACGTTGGCGCCGAAGGCGGAGAAGCGCATCCCGGCCACGCGCGCTGCCAGGGTGTCGGCCGACCAGTCGAAGTCGTGGTTGCCGGCGGCGAATCCGCTGTAGCCCAGCAGGTTCATCTGCTCCACCACCGGGCGGCCGTACTGCAGGTTCGAGATCATCGTGCCCTGGAAGGTGTCGCCGCCGTCGAGGAGGATCGTACCCTCGGGGTTCTCGGCCCGGAGCCGCCGCAGGTGCGCGGCCAGCACCGCCGAGCCGCCATAGGCGCGCCCGCTGCGGCGCTCCTTCGCGCCCGGCAGCAGCGCACCGTGGAAGTCGGTGGTCTCGAGCACCCGCACGGTGGGGAAGCGGGTGTTGGCGACGAGGCCCAGCACCTGCACGCGCGTCAGCGTGTCGCCCCGGCCCGCGAGGTTCATGCCGGTCAGGAGACTGCGGCGGAACGAGGCGCGCTCGGCTTCGCTCCCGAGCGCGTAGCCCGAGGCCCGGGCCGCTGCCTCGCACCAGTCCTGGGCGTTGGCGAGCGAGGCCAGCGAGAACGGCTTGATGAGCTCCTGCCTGGCGTCGCTCCCGAGCACGCCGCGCTTGAGCAGCCCGTCGAGCCAGGGCTCGAGCGAGTCGGGCACGTCGGTGAAGGCTCCCGAGAGCCGCTTCTCGCGCCAGTCGAAGGCGCGCGCCAGCCAGTAGGCGAGGTCGGTGCGGCGCGCCGGTTCATCGGGGAACAGGCGCAGCACCTCGTCCTTCGGTGCCACGCCCCGGCGCACCAGCAGGTCCACCAGCGGCCGCTCCGGACTCGGGGCGTAGTCCGGCAGCACGGTCCAGGAGCGATCGGTGCGGGCCTCGAGCGTTCCGGCCCGGCGGATGTGGTCCACCAGCGCCTGGCGTACCTCGGGGCCGTGGGCGAGCAGGCGCGGCGCGCGCGCGACCTCCGCGAAGCCGCCGCCGCCGTTCAGCCGGTAGTTGTTGACTGCGACCTTGAGCTTCTGCCCGGGCGCGAGCGGCTGCCCCTGCCAGATGAGGTTGACGATCCGCTCGCCCGCGGGGCGCGTGAGGTCCACTTCGTAGCTGACGCCCTGCGCGGCATCCGCGTTGTAGCCCGCCACGCCCGGCTCGGTGAGCGCGCGGCCGGCCTCGAAGGTGTAGGGCGCGTAATGGCGCGCCGAGCGCTCGAGTACCTGGCGCAGCTGCTCGCCCGTCAACTCGACCACGGCGAGCGTGTTGTCGTACGGGTAGGCGCGCAGCGCGTCGCGCACCGTCACCGGGCCACGGCGGATGACGGCCGCGGCATCGAAGAGCGCGGCCAGCGAGACGTCCGCGCCACTGGCCTCGAGCTGGACCGCGTGGACCAGGTCCCAGAGCGGACCGTCGGCCAGGCGCCCGTGCGGTGAGCCGATGTCCTGCGCGGCCTCGCCGATGCGCTCGGAGAGCGCCGCCTGCGCGGCGGCGTGGTAGGGTGCGGCGAAGGCGTCCAGCTCCGCGTCCACGGGGATCGAATCGGCCAGGGCGATGGTCTGGCCGCGGCGCAGCCCGAGGTGCCAGGGTTCCCGCGGGCCGCCGCGCGTCAACTCGAGGTCCACGCGGCCGAGCGACTCGGCATTGCGGCCCGCCTGCACGACCAGTGGCCCCTCCGGCGTGGTCGCTTGCACCAGCGCCGCGTGCGTGTGGCCCAGGATGAGTACGTCCACGCCCTGCAGCCCGGCGGCCAGGCGCGTGCCCCAGTTCTCGTCGGGCGCGTCGCCCTGGCGCACGACTCCCGTGGTCAGGTCCTGCTCGAGCCCGGTGTGGGCGAGCACGACCACGACGTCGCAACGCTCGACCTCGCGCAGTCGCTTCACCTCGGCGTTCCCGGTCTCGAGCGGGGAGAGGAAGCGCAGCCCGGCCCAGTTCGCCGAGTCCTCGAGCGCGCTCACGGCCGGCGTGGTGAGCCCGACCACGCCGACGCGTACGCCGGCCAGGGTCTTCACGATCGAGGTGCCGAAGGCGGGCTTGCCGTCCCCGTCGTGCACCACGTTGGCGGCGAGCCAGGGGAAGCCGGCCCCGGCGCGCGCCTTCGCCAGTCCCGCGAGCCCCCACGAGAACTCGTGGTTGCCGATTGCCATCGCGTCGTAGCCCAGGCGCGTCATGGCCGCCATCATCGGCTCGGGTCGCGCGCGGTCGCCGCGCCAGTAGAAGGTCTCGAGCGCACCACTCTGGATGACGTCGCCATTGTCGAGCAGCAGCACCGGCTGCCCCTCGGCGCGCGCCGCCCGCACCAGGCTGGCGATCCTCACGAGCCCGGAGGACGCCGGCCGGTCGGCGAGGTAGTCGTAGGCAGTGAGCGCGCCATGCAGGTCGGTGGTGTGGAACACCGTGAGACGCGCGGTCTCGCCCCGTGCCTCCGGGGCGAGCGTGGGCTGCAGCGAAGCACCGATGACGGCGAGCAGGTACAGGAAGATCGGAGGTCTCATGGGGGCAGATGCTAGCCGCAGCGGTGCGGTTCGGCAACGGACGCCGGGTGGTCGTCCGGCCACCTGCCCGTCTGCGGTCCGGCGTCCGGCCGGATGCGCCGGGTGGCCCCGGCCCGCTGGCGGACCCAGGACGTGGGCCAGAAGCAGGATTGCCGTGCCCCGCGGGCCGAACGTATACTGACCGGGCCTTTGGAAGGATGGCCCTTCACCTCGCTCCCTGCCTTGCCGGGGGAACGGGCACCGTCCGGTCCAGCAGGATCCATCGCATCTCTTCTGCGTCCCCCGTGGCCGGTGTCAGCGTCAGGCCGACCTCGCTCCCTCGAGGAGAGAGCGAGACAGGCCTTTGCAGAGAACCCTGGGGGAGACCGTCGATGGAGCCCGGATCCATGGCTCCGAGCCTGCCACCGGAGCTCTGCGTCCTGCTCTTCCAGCAGGCCGCAGACGCCGTGTTCGTTGCCGATCCCCAGGGCCGGCTGATCGCTGTCAACGCGCGCGTGTCCGACATCCTGGGCTTTGCCGCCGGGGAGATCCTGGGCCGGTCGGTGTCGGATTTCGTGGATCCCGAGAACCTGCGGACGAGTCCCCCGCGCTTCGCCGAGCTTCGCGACGGGAAGATCGTGGTTTCGGAGCGTCTGCTGCAGTGTAAGGACGGGCGCCTGCTCCCGGTCGAACTCACCACGCGGATGCTGCCCGACGGCCACCTGCTGGGTGTTGCTCGCGACATCACCGAGCGCAGGCAGGCGGAGGAGGCGGCGAAAGCCGGCGAGACGCTGCTGCGGGCCACGATGGAGGCCGTGGCCGACGGCATCCTTGCGGTGGACCACCGGGGAGCCGTCGTGCTCCGGAACGCCCGCTTCGCCGATCTGTGGCGCATCCCGCATGAGATCGCCGACTCCGGGGACGACGGCCAGCTGCTGGGCTTCGTACTGGATCAGCTCGAGGATCCCGCGGCGTTCCTGGCGAAGGTCCAGGCCCTTTACCATTCCGCCGAGGGAAGCTTCGATACCTTGTGCTTCAAGGACGGCCGGGTCTTCGAGCGCTGCTCGCGCCCGCTGATGCACGGCGACGTGATCGCCGGGCGCGTCTGGTGCTTTCGGGACGTTACCGAGCGCAAGCAGGCCGAGGGCGCGCGGCTGGAGATGGAGCGGCGGCTGTTCCATGCGCAGAAGCTGGAAAGCCTGGGCGTGCTGACGGGCGGCATCGCGCACGACTTCAACAATCTACTCATGGCCATCCTGGGGAACCTCGAGTTGGGGCTCCGCGATCTCTCCCCGGCCTCCCCGGCGCGGCCGCGGCTCGAGGCCGCCAGCAGCGCCGCCCGGCGCGCGGCCGACCTGACGCGCCAGATGCTGGCCTATTCCGGCCGGGGCAAGTTCCTGGTCGGGCGCGTGGACCTGAACGAGCTGGTGAAGGAGAACGTCCACCTGCTGCGCACCTCCATCCCCAGGACCGTGACGCTGAATCTTCACCTGGACCGCGTCCTGCCAGCGGTCGAGGCCGACGCCGGGCAGATCCAGCAGGTGGTCATGAACTTGATCACCAATGCGTCCGAGGCCATCGGGGGCGAGCCGGGGGTGATCACGCTCTCCACCGGCATGCGGCACTGCGACGGCTCCTACCTGGGCCGCAGCCGGCTCAACGAGATACCGCCCGCGGGGCGCTACGCCTACTTTGAGGTGACGGACACCGGCTGCGGGATGGACGAGGAAACGCAGAAGCGGATGTTCGATCCGTTCTTCACCACGAAGTTCACCGGGCGCGGACTCGGCCTGCCGGCGGTGTTCGGGATCGTGCGGGGCCACCGCGGCGCGATCCTGCTCGACAGCGCCGTGGGGAAGGGGACCACGATCCGGGCGCTGTTTCCCGCGGCCGAGACGGTGCCGGGTGCGGCGGCCCCGGCGGAAGGCGCGCCCGCTGGCGGGGCCGCGGCGGCAGCGCAGGGCACGGGAAGGGGGACCATCCTGATCGTGGACGACGAGGAGATGGTCCTGCAGCCCTGCACGGCGATGCTGGAGTCCCTGGGATTCGCGGTGCTGACGGCGGGGGACGGCGAGCAGGCCGTTGAGGTGGTGCGGCGGCACGGCGCATCGATTCGCGCGATCATCCTGGACCTGACCATGCCCAACCTGGACGGGGCGGTGGCGCTCGAGCGGATCCTGTGCATCGAGCCCGACGCGAAGGTCATCCTGTCCAGCGGCTACGGCGAGACAGAGGCTACCCAGCACGTCGCGAAGGAGCGGCTGGCCGGATTCATCCGAAAGCCCTTCGGACTGGAGCAGCTCCGGAGCGCCCTGCAGCGGGTCCTGGGGGCCGCGCTCTGAGCGGACCAGGCCCGGGTGTGCTCCGACGCTGGTGCGTGCGCGGTTCGCTTGCCGGGGTCTTCCTCGCGTGCCTATAGTCCGGGCGTCCTGAGCCATCGGCTCCGCCGATGGCGCCCGGCTGCGCGCCAACCTCGAGGGATCCATGTCCGACGCCGTCCGCTGCCCTGGTTGTGGGCACGAGAATCCGGCCGGCAGCGCGAGCTGCAGCCACTGCAACTTCCCGCTCCGGGAGCCGGCTCCCGGCTCCGGCCAGCCGGGCGCAGCCGAGCCCGAGATCCTCATCCGCCGACCGGTGCGCCGTCCGCGGCCGCGACCCGCCGCCAACCCGAACGTGCTCTTCCTGTGGATGTTCCTCGGAGTCGTGGCCGCCGCGTTCCTGGTCTGGCAGGCCGTGGATGGATCCAGGAGGAACAACACGGTGCCCGTCCAGGGCGCCTCGGTGGACCAGCAGCAGTTGATCGACAGCCTGCGCACCGTGATCCGGCGGGATTCGACGAACGTGGACGCGACCATCGAGTACGCCAATCTCCTCTACGACACCGCCAACTGGGCCGAGGCCGCGACCCACTATGCCCGCGCCATCGCCCGGGACTCCTCACGCGTCATGGCGATCGTGGACATGGGCGTGTGTTACTACAACCAGGGGGAGATGGCGCGCGCGGAGGAGTTGTTCCAGCTGGCGCTGGTCCGTGAACCCAGCCAGCCCGTCGCGCTCTTCAACCTGGGTGTCGTGAACGAGCGCGCGGGCGAGAACGAGACGGCGCTGAAGTACTTCCACCGCTCGCTGGAGGCCGATCCGACGGAGGAGATGAAGCAGCAGATCGTGCAGCACATGCAGCAGATCCTGGCGAAGACCGGCCAGAAGGTGCCGCCCCTGGGCCCGGGCGCGATGCCGCCCGGGATGCCGCCGCCGGGCGGGACGGGGAAGTAGTCCCGGCTCGTACGCCACCTTCGCGCGCAGGAGGATGTCCATGCCCGACGCCCGTCCCTTCGATCTCGTCGTCATCGGCACCGGCCCCGGCGGTTACGTGGCAGCCATCCGCGCCGCGCAGTTGGGCCTGCGCAGCGCGGTGGTCGAGAAGGATGAACTCGGTGGCACCTGCCTGAACTGGGGCTGCATCCCCACCAAGGCGTGGATCGTCTCCGCGCACCTGCTCGAGCAGATCCGCCGCGCGAAGGAGTTCGGCATCGAGGTCGCAGCGCCCACCGTGCGCTGGGACTGGATGCTCGCGCGCAAGGACCAGCTGGTGAAGCAACTCACGGGCGGCGTGAAGACGCTGCTCCAGGGCCGCGGAGTCGAGATCGTGCGCGGCACCGCGCGGCTCGCCGCGCCCGGGCGCGTGGCCGTACTGCACCAGGACGGCGCCGCCGTCGAACTGGCCGCGAAGCACGTCCTGCTCGCCACCGGTGCCGACTCGTGGCTCCCGCCGGGTTTCACGCTCGACGGCACGCACGTCATCACGAGCCGCGAGGCCCTGGCCCTGCCCGAGCAGCCGAAGCGCATGGCGGTGCTGGGCGGCGGCGTCATCGGCTGCGAGTTCGCCAGCTTCTTCACCGCACTCGGCACGAAGGTCACGGTGATCGAGATGCTGCCGCGCCTGGTGGTCGCCGAGGACGACGAGATCTCTCAGACGCTCGAGCGCGAGCTGAAGAAGCAGAAGATCGCCATCTTCCTCGGGACGAAGATCGAGGAGCGCAAGCATGGTCCTGACGGATCGATCGTGCTCACGCTCACGGGCGGGAAGACGGTCGAGGTGGACACGGTGCTGCTGGCGACCGGTCGCAAGCCCTACACCGAGGGGTTGGGCGTGCAGGCGGCCGGCGTGGCGCTGGGCGAGCGCGGTCGCGTGCTGGTGAACGACCGGCTGCGGACTTCGGCGCCGGGAATCTACGCGATCGGCGACGTCACCGACCTGAAGCAACTGGCGCACTTCGCCTCGGCGCAGGGCAAGGCGGCCGCCGAGATCATCGCCGGCCACCCGGCGCAGACCGACTGGCGCGCGGTGCCCGCCGCCACGTTCACGAACCCCGAGATCGCCAGCGTGGGCCTCACCGAGCGCGAGGCGAGGGCAGCGGGGCGCACGCTCAAGATCGGCCGCTTCCCGTTGCGTGCGCACGGCCGCAACATCGCCGACCTGGAGACCGCTGGGTTCGTGAAGCTGATCGGCGACGCCACGACCGACCAGTTGCTGGGAGCGCACATCATCGGGGCGAAGGCCAGCGAGCTCATCCACGAGTGCTCGCTCGCCCTCGGCGCCGACCTCGACCTGCGGCACCTCGCGCACGCCATCCACGCCCATCCGACGGTGGCCGAGACCATCGGCGAAGCGGCCGAGGATGCCGATCACCTGGCGATCCACCTGCTGCGACAGGAGACGAAGCCCGCCGCCCGGTAGCCCGGGGCCCGGATCCTGGGTGGCGCTTCGGGTCTCCCACCCGCAGGGACCGCCGGGGAAGTCCCGGGAGTGCGTTCGTATCCGGAAGGAGGAACGACCATGGAACCCATCACGACCCCGTACGGCTTCGGGGTGAAGGTCGCGCTTGACTACGACGCGGCCGTGCAGCGCACGACCGAGCTGCTGAAGGAGGAGGGCTTCGGCGTCCTCACGCGCATCGACGTGAAGCAGACGCTCCAGGAGAAGCTGGGCGTGGAATTCAGGCGTTACGTCATCCTCGGTGCCTGCAACCCGCCGCTCGCGCACCGGGCCTTCCAGGCCGAGCTGAACATCGGCCTGTTGCTGCCCTGCAACGTGGCGGTCTACGAGGATGGAGCTGGCTCGGTCGTGATCTTCGTGGACCCCGCGGCCGCCATGGGTTTCGTGGGCAACGACGTGCTCGCCCCCATCGCCGAAGAGGCGCGCACCCGCCTGCTGCGCGTGCGGGACAAGCTCGCGGGTTTACCGCTCCTCCCGCCGGCAGCGGGTGGCGCAGCTTCCGGGCGGCATGCCCCGGCGGAACGCTGGCGGGCGCGTTGACAGTCCCCACGGCCCTGCTAGATTGCGCGTGTGGACGATCCGCGCCTGTCTAGACGAGGCGCGTCGCGGGCGCGGGGGAGGAGCGGGCATGAACCTGCTGCGCGGGCTGCTGTTCGACAACCTTGGACTCAAGCTGGCCGCCCTGCTGCTGGCGCTGCTGGTCTACCTGAACGTCTACCTCGACCGCCCGGCCGAGATGACCATGTCGTTCCCGGTCCAGATCCAG
>Ga0315276_10000870_pt1 | contig 26629 bp, 21 predicted proteins | sample YL17G05_0_MG_FD_204542 | JGI IMG/M metagenome (GOLD analysis project Ga0315276, IMG submission 204542) | Sediment microbial communities from Yellowstone Lake, YNP, Wyoming, USA - YL17G05_0 | ecosystem: Environmental > Aquatic > Freshwater > Lake > Sediment | place: USA: Wyoming | collected... | reverse complement strand
CGCTCTTTAGATTATCTAATACATAATTTCCTATGATTTTGGAAACAAGAAAAACCATTTTATTCTATTTTAGGTCTATAATGAGGAGTTCCATACTTCACAACTGCAGTCATACTTCCAATAATAATAAACCCTACAAAAATTAAAAATGCTACAATAGCTGCAATTATTAATCCAATGAGCCACTTTTTCATAAAGATATTAGTATTATCTTATTTAAAAACTTAACGATAACTTCAAATTGAGAATGCTTTCTCATAGCCACTATTCAAATCCTCGATTGAATCATCCCTTACTCTCAGGATTTGAACCCCAGACCTACTGCTTTCTTTCCTTTTCAACTAATTTTTCAAGATGATTCATCTCGTATTCAGCAGACTTCTTTGCTTTCTCTTTATCTCCCCAATCTGGAAAATCAAGATCAGGAGTAATTTCAAGTGCCTGACACCAGTTTGGATAATTAACTATTGTCATATTTATTCCTCCAGTCATGCCATACTGCTTTCCTTTTCCTGGACCAAAACATTCCCTATACCTATGTTTTATTATCTCATGTGCCTGCTCTTCAGTAAGATTCCATTGAACACATCTTTTCAATAAAACATAAATTTGTTCTTCTAAACCAAGCTGTTCGTAAGCTTTTCCAATGTCTAAATTCCCTTCAGAATCAAATACTCTATCACACAAAAATCTATCATAGTTTAAAGAATCAACTTCCCTTCTTGCAAAAGAGCCTACAGGGACTTCTCTTTCTAAGATTTTCCTTGCTTTCTTACTCATTTCTGTTTCTTGATATTCTTTAGCCATTTTAAATACTCAGAATTAATTCTGAGGTTTATCACCTCAAGAAGATGATTAATGCAGACTTTAAAAATCTTTAGTTTACTAATATTAAAGGTTCAACTCCCCTCCAAAGCACTTAATCATTAAGTTCATCGCTCTGTTAGTAACTTGAACCCAAATCGCCCCCATTCAAATCCTCGAGAAATAGATGCCATTTGCCTTCGGCAAAGGCATAACGCCCCCGCGAGGATTTGAACCCCGGACCTGCTGCTTTCTTTCCTCTTGTAGTTTTTCTACCTTCTTAGAGTTTTTCTCTCCCGGGTCTCTTTTCTAAAGAGAGCCGATAGAAGGCAGCCGCTCTATCCAGGCTGAGCTACAGGGGCTTAGGTTTAACAGCAAAATATAATATTTAAATATTCGTTTTTCTTCCTAATACCATGAAAATACCTATAATTTTTTTAGGGACAAGCCAGGCGATTCCTACTGCGAAAAGGAACCATACAGCTGTGCTTATGCAATACAAAAATGAAAACATCTTGGTAGATTGCGGCGAGGGCACGCAGCGCCAGTTTAGAAAAGCTAGGATTAATCCTTGCAAGCTGACAAGAATTTTAATAACACATTTTCATGGTGACCATATTCTAGGTTTGCCGGGGTTATTTCAAACTTTAGCTTTAAATAACTACAACAAAACTCTCCAGGTCTATGGCCCACGCGGAACAAAAAGATTTATAGATTTAATTTGCAGATTATTTATTTTTAGGGAAAAATTAAAAATAAATGTGCAGGAAGTTTCTGGAAAATTTCTAGAGACGCAGGATTTTTATTTTGAAGCTTTTCCTCTTGTGCACGGGGCGCCTTGCAATGCGTATGTTTTTGTTGAAAAAGACAAAAGAAGGCTTGATAAGAAAAAGCTGCAAAAATTAAAACTTCCTAACTCCCCTTTATTAGGAGAATTGCAAAAAGGGAAAGATGTAGAGTATAAAGGCAAAACAATAAAAGCAGAAGAAATTAGTTTTGTAGAAAAAGGCAAAAAAATAGCTTTTATTTTTGATACCTCTTTGTGCGAGAGCTGCTACAAGGCAGCTGAAAATTCTGATTTGTTAATAGCAGAAGCAACTTATACAGAAAAAGAGAAAGAGCTGGCAAAAGAGTACAAGCATCTTACTGCAAAACAAGCTGCAGAAATTGCAAAAAGAGCGAAAGTTAAAAAATTAATTCTTTCACACATAAGCCAGAGATATCAGGGAAAAGAAAAAATAATTTTAGAAGAGGCGAAAAAAACCTTTGAGGAAACAGAAATCGCAGAAGATTTTATGAAAGCTGAGGTCTAGGGATATGATATCAAACAAAATGAATTAAGAACACATCAGGATTTATGATAGCTGTTTTAATTTAGGGATAAGCTAATTGATAAATCTCTCCGATAATTTATACTTCTATAAGGAATGTAATCCCTAAATTAATTAATAGACAAAAGTGCTATCCTCAATCGGAAATTGTAATTAAGAATTTATTCTTCTAGTTCTCCTTTTGATTTTTTCCCTGCTGCAGAAGAAGCTGATGCTGTTGAAATAGGGGAAATAGACGCTGGTGAGATAAATATTATAGTATCTCCTCTTAAAAATGTCAATCCGATATTTCTTTTAACCTCTCCATTTTCCATTTCTTTTGTATTGTCCATCACTATGTTTATGTGTATGTCAAATGCGAGAAGTTTCCCGACTAACTGCTTGTCATTTTTCAACTGCACAAGTACTTCTTTACCTTTTGCGCTGTTCAATAAATCTAAAGGTCTTTCTATGCCATTAACCATATAAAACCCTTGGGAAAATAGTTTTTAAAGTTTTCTCTTATCCAGAATATAGTTTTTGTGAGAATTTAATGGATGCGAAAGGTTTAAATAGAAATTTTTCTCAAAAATCTTATGAAACAGGGAAGAAAAATTTCTGGCGGGAAATACAAGAAATTCAGAAAGAAAAAGCTTTACGAGAAAAAAGTAGATGTAAGAGCTGTAAAATTAGGGGCAACAAAAAGAAAAAAATTAAGAATAAGAGGCGGGCATGAAAAAATTATCCTTCTGTCTACAGACGAAGCAAATTTAATAGACAAAAAAACTCAGAAAAGCAAAAAAGCAAAAATAAAAAATGTTCTCGAGACTCCGAGCAATAAATTTCTTGCCAGGCAGAATATCTTATTGAAAGGGGCTGTAATAGACACTGAATTAGGAAAGGCAAAAATAACCAACCGCCCTTCTCAAGAAGGAAGTGTTCAGGCTGAGCTTTTGAACGAAGCTGATTAATGTTTTATCAACGAGTTCAGGAGCGAGTAGTTTTGATTGAAGAAGAATAATTCTGGGATAAAAATTCTTAACGACTTAAACCTTTCGCACCGAAAGGTTTATAAAGCTTTCTGTACCACAAGATTTATAAACTTATCTATGAACTAAAATGGCTTTTGTAAAAAGATGCCCTGAGTGCGGAAGTATTAATTTAACTTATGATGAGCAGAGGGGAGAGGTTTTCTGTAATGATTGCGGGACAGTTGTAGAAGAAAAAATGGTTGATACTGGGCAGGAAACATTCGGCAAGTCAGAGTCGGGAGAGAAAAAAGGAAGAGGAGGGGCGCCATTAAGCATGCAAAAATTTGACAAAGGCTTAACAACCAATGTCGGAGAAATTTCTGATATTTACAAGCTTGAAAGCGGAGCTACAAGAAAATTTTTAAGGTTGAAAAAGTGGCAAGAGAGAGTTTCTACAAGCATAGAAAGAAACTTAAGGCTGGCGATGTCCGAATTAAGAAGAGTCGCTTCTTTTTTGAATTTGCCGACTGTTGTGAGAGATGAATCTTCTAGAGTTTATAATTTTGTTTTGCAAAGGGGATTAGTTAGAGGAAGAAGCATGGAATCAGTTATAGCGGCATGCATTTATTCTGCTTGCAGAAGCTATGATATACCGAGAACTTTAGATGAAATTTCTAATGCAAGTGATGTAGAAAGAAAAGAAATCGGAAGAACTTATAGATTCATAATAAGAAAATTAGGAATAAAAGTTACTCCAAGCTCGCCTAAAGACTATATAAGCAGATTCGGAAGTATTCTTCACCTTTCGCCAAAGACACAAAATGATTCGCTTAAGATATTAAAAAAAGCAGAGGTTTCTGAATTGACAAGCGGAAGAGGGCCTGCTGGAATTGCAGCTGCTGCTCTGTATGTCGCTGCTTTGCTTAATAACGAGAAAAAAACACAAAGAGAAGTTGCAGATGTTGCTGGCATAACAGAAGTTACAATAAGAAACAGATATAAAGAATTGCTTGAAAAACTTGAGCTAGAGGAAAAAATTAAAATTAAAGAAGCTGAATCAAGATTGGCAAAAGGGAAGAAGAAATAAATTTTTTTTTGTTTACTAAACCCGCAAAGTTAACACTTGGCTTGTTTTAAATCACTTCTATATTAGAAAATTAGTTAATAATAAATATAAAATATTTATCTTGTAGAAGCACAAATTAGCATTTTCCAAAACTTTTTATAGTCAGCTTATTTGCTTATGTTATGCGGGGATGCCGGAGCGGTCAAACGGGTCAGATTTTATCTACCTTTAAAAAGGTGGTAGAAGACCAAGCTTAGGACCTGATGGCTTAGTGCCTACAAAGGTTCAAATCCTTTTCCCCGCATACAGCTTCTTTCTAAAGAAAGAACTTGGGAAGAAAGAAACCAGTAGAGTCTGTTAACAATTCAGTTTTGGAAAAGGATTTGGGCGGGGTTTAACTTGACATAGGTTCTTGGATGCTGGGAGTGTGAGAAACTCGCAGGAGGTTTTCATTTCAAATCCTTTTTCCCGCATTTTTGTTATTATTAAATAATTACTACAGTATAGAAATATTTAAAAACCCTAATTTCTATAATAAAACATGAATTTTAAAAAATCTGCAGTTGTTGGAGGGTTGGTATTCTTAGCTGGATGTTCTGCTGTTAGCCAAAGAACAGGAGAAATAGCAAGAGATGGAAGCAGAGACCTAAAAAACTTAGGGACAAGATTAAATCCTCCTGCGTACAAGACAAATGCTTCTGACGCATTAAGCGCAAGAAAGTTTGGAGATGATTATTTTAATTCTAGAAAATCAGTAACAAATATAGATGGAACAGAGTATGTCTGGATGCCTTTAGCTGGAAAAAATGTAGAAGTTGAGGGAAAAGTCTTAGCGCAAGAAGAATATTTTCCATTTGCAGCTTTTAAGAGAAACGAAATGTTAGTGAGAGTAAATCCTCAGACAAGAGAGATAACTTACGGTTATGAAGACAAAAGCGCAATAGTTTTTGTAAAAGATAGCTCAATAAAACATGTTACTACAAATTTTACAGGAAATCCAAGCGGAAGGGCTGAAAAAAATAAAATTATTCATACAAGCGAGCCGGGATTTAGTGTTCCTTTAATTAATTTTGGTGTAGAGGGTTTGAGAAATGTTGCTTATGGCTTAGATGGGAATAATGATAAACAATTCATTTTAATACCAAGTCCAGAATACGGGGTAAATAAAAATAGAGGGGGGGTTATACAATATTTCCCAACTCAAGGGGCTTTTATAGCAAAAATAGGAGAATTATCACTTAAACCTATTGAGCCTAAAACAGTGCCTAAAGAGACTCCTTCTTTAGAAGTTACAGTAGAAAGAGTTCAGATTACTCCTCAAACAGAAACTGTTCAAGCAGCAGAAGACCCAAACCAAGTAGACCCAAATCAGGCAGCGGACCCAAACCAATAGACTCAAATCAATTAAAATAATTTTTCTTTGTTATGGCTCTTGCAATATTTTGAACTAAAAAATGCACTTTATCGATGGTAGAATGACAATTTATAATTAAAAAATTGGGAGGCATCCGCTAACCCCATTTTTTCTTTTTAACTGGTAATTGATAACTTAATTTATTGAGAGTGATTAGGCAGGTTCATTGATAGAGAGTTTCAAAAGATAGGCAAAAATCTATTCAAAATTGGGAGAAGGAGCTTTTTTAATTTAGTTTCTTGTGACAACGAAATAAGGCGTGTCGGTTAGCTTATTACTTCCTTCTAATCCAAGTGTTCTTAGAGTATTATACCCACTATTATCTTTAACAACAAAAATTCCTACACCCGCTTCTATACCTATACCTAAAATATTTCCCTTTTCTTCGCTTGCTTTTGTATCCCCCAAAACAATTTTATACTCTCCATCAGCAAGCTCTTTAGTCAAAAGAGTTCCGCTACCACTATATCGAAAAATAAACTTGATAGGGTTATTACAATTACTCACTTCTAAAAATATATTATAATTAGCAAAATCTTCGAATTTTATTATATCTCCATTTTCAATTGTTGTTTTTTCTCCACTTGTTCTTGATTGATTCAAAAATTTAGCTTTGCAATCTGGGTCTGCTGTTGTGGCTGCTGCTTTGGCTGCTTCTTCAGATTTAGAATTAATCCAATTTCTAAGCTCATTAAAATTTTCTTCGTTTAAATTACTATACTTTTTTACTTCCCCATTAAAATAGACTGTTAATGCATGATAAAATCTGCTGTTAACCCATTCTCTTATGGTTACTGCTCCTTCCCAGAATTTATCTTTGTAAAATTCACTTTTATCATCGACTGAGCTCCAAGTTACACCTTTATCAGATGAAATTTGCCAACTCCCAGCATAGCGATATTGTTTATTAGTTGATAATAGTGCCAAGTCTCTTAATTCAAAGATAAATTTTTCTTCGGGTATTGTTGTAGTTGTAAGTTCTTCTTTTGGTGTTGTTGGGGTTGAAGTTGGGGTGGCTGGTTCACTCGTAGTAGTTTCTGCTGCAGTTGTTTCAGAAGCTAATGTTAGTTTACTTCCTGAGATTGTTGCTTTGTCTAGGGTTTGCCCTAATTCAAGCATCTCTGGGTTGTTTAATATTTCATACGAACCTAAATCAAAATAGAGTTTATTGCTATCAACTTCTCCAACAATATAAGTTTCCCCGCTTAGTTTAAGAATTATTTTGTTGTTGATGATAGAAAACCCAGTGCCTTCTCCGTTTTTACGAATTTCTTGAGTCTCTTCATCTGTATAGGCTAGTGTAAATTTTCTTTCTGGAGTTTCTGTTGGCTCAACTTCTTCGCTTCCAGTTTCGCATAAGATAATTGGTGGTTGTATTTTTATCCAAGGTTTAGTTGTTCCATCTTCACTTTCCCAAAGAGAATCATCTTCTTTACCTAGTCTAGTCCATATTTTTCCTTCTGCCTTAATTGTAGTTCCGATTATCTTAGGCTCTGCATCTCGTTCAAGTTCTCCTTTACAGCTAATCTCTTCTCCTGGCTTTTTAACTCCTTGTTCTTCAGGAGGAATTGCCTCTTTATTTGCTGTTATGGGCTCTACTTTTATGCCTAAAATGATTTGCGTTGCAACTTCGTCGTACAATTTTCCTAGCAAGAAAAGCCCGTTTGCTCTATGCGCATTTGTTGATGAATAAGTAGATAGCTCCTCTAACTTAAGCATTGTGCTTTCAATCTTTTTATTTATCGCTGTTTCTGTCTTTATTGTATTATTAATATCTAATTTATCAATAAAACTTTCAGCTTCATTTGCAATTTCTATGCTTTTTTCAGGAGTTAAATAGCCTTTTTGCCCGATAATACTTGTATCAACTGTGCTTAAGACTTGTTGCTCTAATTTTTTGTCTTTGATGACATCTTTGGCAGATTCTGTGTCAAGCCAGCATCTTATTGTTTCATCATCGCAATGACCAACATCTTTCCATCTGTCAAATGTAGAGTTTGTTGTGTCATATTCTCCTGTTGGTTCTACTTGTTTTCCTGGATTGTAAGTAGAGCAAACTCTTGTGATTCCTTGATTATATAATTCTGGCTGAACAAATTCTTCTGCTCCTGCTTGTAAGTTTGGCTGGGCGAAGCTGTAGAGAGAGGGAGTTCCTGCAATACACGCTGCACTTGTTTTTATCTGCTGTTCTGCTTGCTCTGCTGCGAATTCGTCGCTTAAATAATTAACTGCAAAAGATGTTGAAACTTTTCCAAAACCGCACTCATCTTGCCCGTTTATATTAATGCAGAGTTGTTTATAGCCAGAAGGTGCAATAAAATCTTTTGCTTGGTCTGCATAACTTCCTTTAGCTAAATAACCTCTATCAACAACATACTGCTGGGTAGTGTGAGTGTAGACAGAAGCAAACTCTTCTGCAATGTCTTTTAAATAGACAATAAAGTAAGCTCCTTGGTCTTTTCCAGCATAAATATGATAATACACTTTATAATGAGAAGTTGGATATGGAGTTGTTGTTGTCATAACATTTTCATCAAAATAAGCATGATACTGCATAGGGCTATCTGGCTCTGTCAGCAAGTCAAGGTCTGTTGGATATCTTGTAGAAATAAAAGATTTGCAAACTTCTGTTCCTGCTTCTTCTGTTGAGCGCATATTAAAAGCAGTCATTGAATTAACTGCATAATCGTTTTTAAAATAATCAATTGCTTTTTGCGTGTTGTCCCAGGAAGCCTGCACAGTCAGATACTCTCCGCCGCCTCTTGTTCCCTGGCTGAAGAAAGATTCTATTAATTTAGGTATGAGCACATTAGCAAAAGGAGCCAGCTGTTTCCAGAAAAAGTCACACAAGTAGATAGATGTAATTTCATCGCAAATCCCAATATTTCTCCCTGTAGCCAGGCTTTCATTTAAACAGTCTTGCTCTGCTTTCAAGATGCTTAAATATCCCTCTATTCCTGCGTGAATTCCTGACAAGCATACTGGAATGAAAATTCCTTCTTTTATGTTAGGCAAGCATAAGACTATGCTTCCAATAATTCCTGTCTGGATTACATTGTCTACTTGGAACTCTCCTCCTAAATTGCATCTTGATGAAGGGCAGATAACAGGGTCACAAACATTAAACATTATGTTGCAGTCACTTGGCGACATAAAGTCAGAACACGCTCCTGACTCTCCTCCAAAGGATGTACCTGCAGAGAATTTTTTACCATTAATAAAAATATCTCTTTTTCCGTATTGTTTAGCTGCTTCTATAATTGCATTCTTTGCTCTTGAAACAATATTTCTTGATTCTGCAGAGTCCATGCCTGGGAAATCTAACTCATCACTTACACCATTATAATACCTGCAAATGTCATCTGCTTTTCTTTTAAACTCTATTAAGTTGTTAGGGCCTACATTGCATATATAAAAGTTAACAACTCTTCCTGACTCATCGTAGGGCTTGCCAAATCCGCTTAGAACATATTCCATTTCAACATACCATCCCTCTTCTGTGTCAAAAGGAACTTCTGCTGGCATGCCTTTGTAAGGAGCTTTTTCAAAATATTTTACCTGCAGTTTTTCAGGATTTGCAATTTTATTGTGATATGCTGTTGCATCTGCTGGTTTGAATTGCGTTGCTTTTTTTAAAGCTAAATAGTCTATAACATCTTTATTAATTTCAGTGCTTGTTGAACCATCTTTTGTGTAGGATGTATTAACAACATAAACTCCTTTTGTTGATTCTTTAAGCTTAACTATTGCATAACCTCCATTTTTGAATTCTGGTGATTCAGCTTTGAAAGTTTGCGAGCCACCAAAATTTTCAATTTGAGGAATAAACACACTCATGATTTTGTCACCTTTTCCAATTTCTGTGAATTTGGAGTAAGAGATTGACTTTTCAGCTTGGGTTACAGTGTCTATATTCGCTAAAATTACTTTGTTGCCGTCTAAAAGTGTTTGCCTTACTGTTATGCCTTGGGTTTTAAGCTCTTCTGCTGCTTTTTTTCTTGCTTCTTCATTTTCTTGGTAGGTTTGGGCATCTAACGCAACTCTTGCTAAATCTGCTTCAACAGAATTTTGCAAAACAGAACTTCCTCCTGCGTGCTGTATATTATAGAGAGTGCTAATCTCTTTTAAATCTTCAAAACTGAGAGTGCTGCAGTAATCTGTATTAAAAACCCCTCCATCTTCTGGTTCTCCTGTCGCCCCTATTTTTTCAGGTAACTTTATACCTCCCCAGCTTGCGCATTCTTTCAAAATTTGTTCTTTATATCTTTTTTCCATTTCAATTCTATCAATCCCCCCCTGGAAATCTAAAATATCTGTTTTTTCTACTTTAATCCCCTGTCTTGCAGCTTCTAACTTCTTGTTTGCTGCTTCAATTTGTTGCGCATAAATTGAAACATCTTTCTCTATTTCTGAATTATGCCCTAATAAGCAGCTCTCAATACTTGAGTAAGTTTTTCCAGTGAATTTACTCGCCTCTTTGTTTGAAGCAATTCTCGCGCAATAATCATTCCATCCTCCTGCCTTTGTCATGACTTCTGTTCTTGCTAATGCTTTTCCTGAAAATCCTGTAACTAAACTTTTAGCAGCCAAGACAGCAGAAGTTGCGAAGCAGGCTGTTTTTAATCCTTTAACAACTTTTCCTAATTTTTCATTTATGCTTTCCCATTTTTTTATGCTCTCCTGTATGTTCTCTAACATCTCTTTTGTTTTTTCAGGAGAGAGCTTTATGGCTCTTTTTTCTATTCCTATTTTAAAACTAAAATTAGCCAGGGCTCTTGTGCCTTTAATAGTTGAATCTAGAGAAAGTTTAGCTTGTTTTTTTAGATTAATGTTAACAAGCTTAACATTTATATTTTCGAACATTGTCTGTTTTTTCTCGTCTAAATTTAAGGTTGCGGTTTTGGGGCTTTCTTTTAAAGTGGGACTTTCGTACTTTAGTGTAACATACTCATCAAATATTCCTGTAACCTGAATCGAGGCTTTTTTGTCTTTCTCATTTTCAGATATCCAGATTTCATCTAGCCCTAACTCTTGGGCTTCTCCATCAATTAATAAATTTACACTTATATCCTCTTTTCTTGGTTTTTTAAATTCAAGAAGCTCAAAAAAATAACTCCCGTCTCTTAAATTAACAACTGCTCTTGAATCACTTGAATCATATCTTAAAAGCCTTAGCTTGTCACTTTCTGCCCTTCTTGTCCAGGCTGAATCAGGATACTCTCTATAGAGCCTAGACAAGAATTCTTCTTTATCCTCTAACATATTAAAAAGCCCTGCTAATTTTGCTGCATTGTATAGACCCTCTACAGCATACGACTCAAAATAATTCTCATTAATTTTCTTCTCATTAGGATACAAGTCAGCCAGATCTTTGTAGTTTTCAGTTGCTTTTTTATAATACTCATAAGCAAGCAATTTTTCTTCATTTTCTCCAGCTTCCCAATTTTCATTTGCAATTACCTGGATTTCTACTAGTTTAAGAGTGTAGGATTGTTGGTTTTTTGTAATCTCCATACCTATACCTTTTTCTTTAAGCAGGGTTATATTTTTTTCATTAAAAGTAAATTCTTTTGATTTTAATTTAATTTTATACTGACTAACAATTTCTTTTTTTATTTGTGTTTCTATATCTTCAAGTTTTTTATTTTCGTTAGCTTTGTTGTTGACAATTTTTTCCACAGTTCCATAAACACCTTTGTCTGCGAATTCTTTTTCATTTGAAGAATAAGAGTCAAAAACAAATACAGCAAATTTTACTTTTTCTGCTGCTTCTTGTTTTTTTGGCGGCCATGTTCCGACATAACCTAAGTAAACTCCTTCTTCAACTTCGCTTCCTATAAAACTCTCTTTTAATTCACTGTTTGCTGGATTTTCAACTTCACTTTTGTTTAAAGTTATTTTTCCTGGATTCAACCTTAAATTAAATTCTTTAACTCCAGAGCAGCTTATGCTTACTCTTCCTCCTCCCGCAAGACTCTCTAAACTTTTTATAGAGCATTTTCCATCTAATATCTTATCATTTTTGGCAACCCAAATTTGTTTGCCGTCAATTTGCAGCAGAGCAGATTCTACTGGATTTTGCATATTTTCGAGCTTGACATTTAAAGCAGCTGCGCAATAAAATCCAGGCAAATAAACAGGAGCAGAGGTTTCTCCTTTTTTTAGCGTGAAAGTAGAAAGCTTTGTGTCCATATCTCTGTATATAGAAACTGTAACTCTATCGCTTTCTATTGAATCTACTTTAACATACCCTTTTCCTTTCCAGAAGCTATACTCTTGATAATCTCTTGCCCATTCTTCATAATCCATTTCAGGAAGATAAAAATATGCTCTGCCCATGCCCAGGGCATTTTCAATATCATAATCTATAACAGCTGTTAAATTCCCACCAATCCATTCAGGCATCTCTTTTTCTGTTTTCTGCCTTTTTAAGTTAACAACAAAATAACCCATATTGTCGTCTATAGGGGTAGATGCCAAATCTTTTCTGCTTATTAAATTTACATTTGAAGGGAAATAGCTTATTCCAGCAACTCCTTCTGGCACTTTTCCTGGAAAAGTAATGCTTCTGACTCTTGCAGTGTCAATTAATGGATTTGCCTGGATTAACATTAACTTGCAGAAGACAGGCACAGTGCTTTCTTCAAGCAAATCACTTCTTACAACAGATGGTTGGCAGCCTGCTGGAGCAATTTGTACAATAAAATCCTCTCTTTCTTTGCAAGTTTTTTCATCAAATTCAGGCCAAAAAACACTTGGGGAGGTGTAGCCGAGAGTGCTTGAAAAACTTGGGTTATAATAAGATGTAGTTGGAGTGCCTATAGTTTGGTAACTTGAGGATGTTATTTGTGCTTTTACATTTGCAATTGAAATAAAAATCAGGCAAAAAAGACAAAAAATTAAAACAATAAATAATCTTTTTTTCATCTCATTCTATGCTTACCTCTAAGCTATTTATTTCTATGTTGTTGTAATTTGCTTGCAGCTCTTCAACTTTAGTTGGAGTGCCAAAGTCTTGTGCATTAATAATTAATTTTTTTCCTTGCTTTAGTTCAGACTCGCTGAAGTATTGCTCTTGTTTTCCTCCGCCTGAAACAGCTGAGCTGGCAACTTGGTCTGGAATCTGCAAAGTGAAACACTTTTCCTCTGTTGCTCCAAACACACCAAAAATACCTGACTTAGGAACATCCACACATTTTTCAGTTGTGCTGCCTTGCAAGTTAATCGTGGAATTGCTGTAAACATAAACTTTAATGCTATACTGCCCTTCTGTAAGCTCTATTTCTTTTTGCTCAGGATAAACTGCTATAGTTGAGCTGTCGCCTTTGACGAGAGTTACAATTGCATAATCACTGCCTAAACTTTTTCCTGATTTTTTTATTTCTAAAGCTAATTTATACTTTTTATCCAAGATTATGTCGAGAGTGTCTGATGCGACTGTAGAAGCGATGTATTTTTTGGTTGCATAGCCTTCTGCATTTGCTATTATAAATCCGTTTACACATTGTGGAAAATTGGCTGTTAAACCAGCTTCTTCACCTGAAATTGTTGTGTTCCCTATGAAACAATTTGTGTCAAAGCATTTATATTTAATCTGGGCTTCTATAGGGTTAAGTTCAGTGTCGTAAGTGTGAACATTCATTTCTGTTAATTTGTGCTGGCACAGTTCTTTAACAACATCAGGCAGGCCTTGAGCATCTATAGCTTCTCTTGGCTTGTTTTTGTCTATAACAACTGCAACAGGAAACTGGAACATTTCTCCCGAACCATAAATCTGCATAAGAACAGGATAGTCCATATCATAAACAAAGTGATAAGGAACATAACAAAATCCTAAAATGCCTAAGCCTTCTTGCAAGCCAACCGGGTTTGCAATTAAAGGATCTTCGTCAGGATAAATTTCTATTTTTGTCGGCCAGTCATTGAAATACAAGAAATTAGCTGCCTCTCCGCCGCTTCCAACATTTTCTCCTATATCCTGGACAAAATATTTATTCTCTTTTTTGCTAAGAGCGTAGTAGTTTCCTTTGACTTTAATCGCTTGCGTGTTTTCTTGCAAAGCATTTTTTAAATCTGTTTTAATGCTGTCTTGCGACCATACTTTTGGCGAACAGGTTAGTTCTGTGCCATCTACTGGCGCGTATAATCTTAAAATATCAATTCCATAATTTTCCAAGAACATATCCTCTTTTTCTTTTTCGTAAATTTTTTTAGCTATGCTATAAAACTTTCCTAATCTTGTTTTTACAGAAACCTCGTGTTTTTTTTGAATAGAAGTTAGGTCTCCAGAAGAAATTGTTAAAGGCATATCTACTTTAACCTCTATTCTCTCATCTTTAATGCTTACATCTACTTCTGGGTTTTCTCTTTCTACAATAAACCCTCGTGATTCAAAATCTCTAAAGTTGCACCTTTTTATTCTGTCTTTTAAATGCTCTTCTATCTGCTGCTCCATTTTTTCTTTGCTTGGAATCTGCTCTTTTATTATCCCATTAGCAGAAACATAATACCAGTATGGGACAGCAAAGCCTAAAAAATTTAGCTGAGAAGAGAAAGGCATGTACTCGCTTCCTGCTTCGAATTCTGGAAGCTCCAAATATCCTGCTTGGCTTTCCATTACTAAAGCAGCTTGTTTTGTATTATCTTCTATACAGCTAAGAAAATAATTGTAGACAGGCAAAACCTCTTTAGGCATGCCTTTTTGGAAAATTTTGTCTCTAAGCAAAAATATAACCACAACAGCAGCTACGAGCATAATCGCTATAATTATGAAAATTGTGACTTGCGCTTTTCTTTCCGAAGTTTCTTTTCCTAAAAGAAAGCTCATTTTAAGATTATTTTTCATTTTTCCTCTTTTTTTCAATTTTCATTTTTATCAACTCAAGAATTTCTGTATTGATATCTACTTTTATTAATTCTTTAAATCGCTCCCACATTTTTTCATCTTCTATTAAAAGCAGGTACTTCTTCATTCTAGACTCTTTTTTCTTAATTTTTAAAGAAAATGGGATATTTAAAGGTTTCTTATTAACTTACTTACTTAGTTAGTAACTAAGTGATGGTTGGAGGGCTGGGATTTTCTGGAATCAGCAAGGCAGTTGAACAATAAAGTTTAAAAGAGAATTAAACATATTTTTATAAGTTGGGCTTATAGTTCAGTGGCAAAACGCCTCTTTGACGTTGTAAGGAAACTACGTTTCCTTGACAGTCAACCTTCCTTAGGTTGTTGTATACCATCAAAATGGAGGAGTCCCAAGTTCAATTCTTGGTAGGCCCATTTTTTCCCAGCCACCCTATAGCTTCAAACATAAGGGAAGTGTCCCTACTAAGAGAAGTATCTCTTAGGAACTCTCTCCAGACTTCTCCACGATAACTCTCTCCAGATTTTGCCAATAACTTCAAATGAACTTGAAGTCTTCGGGGGATTTATAAACTAACCTTTCTTTTAGAAAAAGACAAGCTTAATTAAAGAAAACTAAATAAGATGGCAGACGACAAATTTATTTTAATGAATATGGATGATGAAAGAACAAAAAAAGTTGCAGAGGTAATGGGAAGCGCGACATGCAAGAAAATTATAGAGCATCTTGCAGAAACAAAAGAAGCAAGCGAGAAAGATATTGCTGATGCTTTAGGCATACCGATAAACACAGCAGAGTATAATTTAAAAAAATTAATTGAATCTGGATTAGTTGAAAAGACAAAAAACTTTTTTTGGAGTGTTAAAGGAAAGAAAATAGGAATGTTTAAATTAGCTAATAAGCATATAGTTATATCACCTAAACCAAAAAAGAGGCCTGACATGAATGCGCTTAAAGTTATTTTGCCTATATTATTAGCAGCTTTAGCTGTGGTTTTCTTAGTAGCTTTTATGTTTCCTAAAATTGGAGAAAAACTTGGTGGAACTAATATATCTATTGTGCAACCAACAGGTGAATCACAATTAAAACACTTTGCCTCTTATGATGAATTAAAAGATTTTGTAAATGAAAGTTATGAAGGCAGAGGATATTATGGAGGGGCTGAGATGATGATGGACAAAGTTACTGCAGGCGCAGCTCCAACTGCTGTCGCTGCTGAAACTGCCGGCGGAGCTGGAGCAGGAGAATTTTCAACAACAAATATACAAGTAGAAGGAGTTGATGAAGCTGATATTGTAAAAAATGATGGCAAGTATATTTATGTTGTTTCAGGGAACAAAGTTGTTATTGTAGAGGCTTATCCTGCTGAAAACATGAAAATTTTGAGTGAGATAAACTTAAGCAGCAGCGTAAGTGAGATTTTTATTAACGATAACAAATTAATAATTTTCGCATCTGGATATGAATTTATTCCTTACACTGAAACTTCAGAAATAAAATGCAAAGGGTGTGGGACTTCAGAATATAAAAGCTTAGTTTATATTTATGATGTTTCAGACAGGGAAAATCCAGAATTAGAGCAAAACATCTCTGTAGAAGGGAGTTATTTTGATTCAAGAATGATTAATGATTATGTGTATGTTGTTTCTACTAAATACATAAACATAGAAAATCCTCAACCACCTATATATGAGGTTAATGGAGTTGAGACGAAAATTGCAGCAGAAGATGTTTATTACTGGCCTTATTATGACACCAGCTATATTTTTACTTCAATAGCAGCAATAAATGTTGAGAACGGAGAGACAGATAGCAAGGTTTTCTTGACCGGAGGAACAGGAACAATTTATGTTTCTCAAGATAATATTTATTTGACTTACCAGAAAAGAATGGATTACAAAGAGAGATTTAAAAGACAAGTAGAAGAGGCATATCTTCCTTTGCTGCCTGATGAAGAAAAAGAAGAAATAGAGGAAATTATGAAAGAAAATAAAAATAAATTAAACTATTATGAGCAGCAAGAAATTTCAGGGATAGTGGAAAAGTATTCAGAATCTTTAACAGGAAATGAAAAAGCTAATTTTGACAGCAGGTTATTAAAGGCGTTAGAGGATTTTGAAGTTAAAATAGAAAAAGAAAATGAACAAACAATTATTCACAAAATTAATGTTAAAAAAGACAAAATAAATTATGAAGGGCAAGGCGAGGCGCCTGGGTATATTTTAAATCAGTTTTCAATGGATGAGTATGAGGGAAATTTTAGAATTGCAACAACAACTGGAAATTGGGGAGAAAATAGCTTAAATAATATTTATGTTTTAGATGAAAACTTAAAGATTGTTGGGAGATTAGAAGATTTGGCAGAAGGTGAAATAATTTTTTCAGCAAGATTTATGGGAAAGAGATGTTATCTTGTTACTTTTGAAGCTATAGACCCTCTTTTTGTTATTGATTTAGAAGATGCAGAAAATCCTAAAGTTCTTGGCTATTTAAAAATTCCTGGGTATTCTGATTATCTGCATCCTTATGATGAAAATCATGTAATTGGAATTGGAAGAGATGTTAATGCAAGTATAGATGAAGAAAAAGTTCATTCTTCACATGCTGTTTATTACACTGCAGTGTTGGGAGTAAAAGTATCTTTGTTTGATGTTTCTGATGTTGCGAATCCTATAGAAGAAGATAAATTTGTAATTGGAGAACGGGGGACAGAAAGCCCCGTGTTAACTGACCATAAAGCATTTTTATTTGATAAAAAAAGAAATTTGCTTGTTCTTCCTGTAAATGTTGCAAAACTTGTCAAAGAATCTAACCAGTGGGGAGGAGAGTATGAAACTTCCAAATTTATTTGGCAGGGAGCTTATGTATTTAATATAGATGATAAGGGAATTAAGCTAAAGGGAAAAATAACTCATGATGAGAGTATTGGAACTGAAAGTTATTATCCAGATGATAAGTATTCAATAAAGAGAAGTCTTTATATGGATGATGTTTTATATACAATTTCTCAGGCAAAAATAAAAGCAAATAACTTAGAGACAATTGATGAAATATCAAAAGTTAGCTTGCCTTATGAACAAGAATCCTACCCTTACCCTCTTTATTCTGGTGTAGATATAGAATGATAAATAAGTTTAAAAACTATATACTCTAAAATATATAATAGAAAATATAAAATGAGAAAAGAATTTGTTTTGTTTTTAGCATGGTTTTTAATACTCTTAAATTTAAGCTTGGTTTTAGCAGACGGGGGATTTTTCCCGAGATATCCTCATTGGGTTAGTCCGGGAGAGCAAAGAGCTATTATTTTTCATGAAGGAAATGTTGAAACTTTAATATTAGCTTCTAATTTTAGGGGAAATGCAAAAGAGTTAGCTTGGATTGTCCCTACCCCAACTAGGCCAGAGGTTACAAAAGCAAATGAGCAGATTTTTGTTAATATACAAGAATTAACAACTCCTCAATATAATTATGGTTATGGGCTTCGGGCAATGTCAATGGGTATCGAGGGAACAAAAGATTTAGGAGTTGTTGTTATTGAAAGCAAGCAAGTTGATTATTATGATGTTAATGTTCTTCTTGCCACAAGTTCTGCTGATTTAGTAGAATGGTTTAATGAAAATAATTACACTTACCCTGAAGAGTATGCTTATGTTTTAAATTACTATATCCAGAAAGGATGGTATTTTACTGCAATAAAAGTCTCGCCTGAAGCACAAGGAGCAACAGATGTTATTCAGGACTTGAAAGAAGGGCATCCTACACCAATAAAAATGGTTTTTCTAAGCGAGAAAATTGTTTTTCCTTTAAAAATTTCTTCTGTTGACTTCAAGCCAAAAGATGAAGTAAAATACGGGGCAGCAAAAGACGAGCCTATTGGAGCAACAAGAAAAGATGAACATGGAAATATTTGGACAAAACAATCAGGTGATAACTGGAAAACAAACGCCCAAGGTTATGAACATACTGGTTGGGGTGATATGTTAATAGATGAACAGCTAGGAGGAATAGATTATGTTTCCCAATATGATAGATACGGTTATAATTCCAATTATGTTCCGATCCATGTTTATGTTATTGCCAATGCAAAATATGAGTCAGATAAGTTAAGAATAAGTTATGGAAATTGGTTTAAAAAATCACAGATAGAAGATTTAGGAGATGATGAAAATGGAAAGCCTTTTATTTCTCCTTCTGGAAAAAAATATTTTATAACTTATTTAACAGCCAGCCTGCAGAAAAGCCAGATGGATGAAGATGTTTTCTTTGAAAAGGCAGATGATAATAAGAAAGTTAATGCGGGGCCTGAAGCATGGCAGCTCTTTATTTATGGCTTGATTATCGCATGTTTCATATTTGTAATTTGGGTTTTCATGCCAACTGGTATAATGTTTATAGCTGGAACTTTAATTTTATTCTTGTCTTCTAATAAAGTAGCAAGAGTTTTTGGATGGATAATGGAAGGTTTATCTTTAGCTATAACTTTTTTAGTTGGGGCAATAATTTTTGTTTCAGTTTTAGTCAACAACGCTTTAGGAAATTATGTTGCTATCTCTATACTCTCTACATTTTTGCTTTTGATAGTAATCATGGTTTTATTAATGGTATTGGAAATAAAATATAAAAAGAGGAAATAAAAATGTCGATAGTTCCTTATTATGGCGGTGGTTTGATTCAGTATCTTATCGGTGGATTAATTTTTTTAATTTTAAGCATAATTTTTGCGATTTTTTCTCCTCTTGGAATTTTCTTTATTATTTTTAGCATTGTAAGAGCAAAGACTGAAAATGAAACCTTAAGAAAAGTTTCTTTTGTTTTTCAGATTATATTAGCGGTTTTAACTTTTGTAATTGGATTTTTAATAGCTTTATTGTTTTCAATAAGCGGCTCATCATTCTATGCTTACTCTAGTGGATGGATTATGACTTTGGCGGTAATCTTGGGTGTTGGATTTGTAGCTGCTGTTGAAGCAGGAATAATTATCTGGCAGAGCATTTCTTTAAAAAAGAAATAAAAATCACAGATAAATTTATAAACTCATTATTTTTTAATTAATTTATAAAATTTTTAGAGATAGTTTAGAGTGGTTCCGAAAAAAGTATTTTTTACAAAAGGTGTTGGAAGGCACAAAGAAAAATTAGCTTCTTTTGAGTTAGCTTTAAGAGATGCAGGCATAGAAAAATATAACCTTGTTTCTGTTTCTTCTATATTTCCGCCGAATTGCAGAGTTATTCAAAAAGAAAAAGGAATTCAAGAATTAAAGCCAGGAGAAATTGTGCATTGTGTTATGGCAAGAAATGAAACAGATGAGAACAATAGACTAATCGTAGCTTCTATTGGAAATGCAGTCCCTGCTGATGTTAATACTTATGGCTATTTATCTGAGCATCACTCATTTGGTGAGACAGATGAGAAAGCAGGAGATTATTCTGAAGACCTTGCTGCTTCAATGTTGGCAACAACTTTGGGTGTAGAGTTTGATGCTGATAAAAGCTGGGATGAAAGAGAGCAGATTTATAAACTATCTGGAAAAATTGTCAGGACAAGAAATACTACACAGTCAGCGCAGGGAAAAGGAGGAATATGGACAACTGTTATAGCTGCAGCTGTTTTTATAACAGAAGATGAAAAAGAAAATCATACAAACATTCTAACTTCTCCAAGTGCTACGAGCTCTGCGAGTTTGACAAGTTTTACACCTTCAACAGACCATAGCAATACAAAATCAACAAAAAATAATCATCCAGCATAATTTTTTAAACAAAATAAGGAAAAATAAATTTTTGATTATAATTTTTTAGCAGGCGAAAAAATTAAATACTCTTTATATCTTGTTTTTTTATGGCAGAGAAAATGATTTCTGAAGCAAAAGAAGAAAAAATAAGTTTGATAGATGTTTTGAAGCTTGTTTCTCCTGGAACTATTTTAAGAACTGCAATAGATGATATCTTGAGAGCTGGAATGGGGGCTTTAATTGTTGTTAGTTCAGATAAGCTTGAGAATATAAAAGCCGGAGGATTTAATGTTACTTCTTCGCTTACATATCAAAAAATTGTTGAGCTATCTAAAATGGATGGAGCCATTATCCTTTCTGACGATTTAAAAAAAATAATGCATGCAAATGTTCTGCTCTTTCCAGATATTTCAATAAAAACAGATGAAACCGGAACAAGGCATCAAGCAGCTGAAAGAACAGCAAAGCAAGCTGAAACTTTAGTTATAGCGATTTCTGAAAGGCGGAAGAAAATAACTGTTTATCATGGAAATTTAAAATACATTTTGCAGAATACAAACGAGCTTTTAAGCAGGGCTGTAGAAACTTTACAAATTTTGGAGAAGCAGAGAGAAATTTTAAATGAATTGCTTTCAAATTTAAATGTTTTGGAGATTTCTGGATTGGTTGTTGTGAGTGATGTTTGCTCTGTTTTGCAGAGAATGGAGATGATAATGAGAACCGCAAAAATGATGGATAGATATTTGATAGAGCTGGGAAAAGAAGGCGGAATTATAAAAATGAGGTTAAGAGAGCTGTTGAAAAATATTGATAGAGATAAAGAGTTAATTTTAAAAGATTATGGTGTTGAAAAGAAAAAAGAAGAAGAATTAATAGATTTTGCTTTTGATGATTTATTAGAAATGGAGAATATATCAAACATTTTATTTTCCGCTTCTCTTGAAACTAAAATTCAGGCAAGAGGCTATAGAATTTTAAATAAAATTGATTTAACAAAAGATACTTTCAGCAAGATACTGGAAAATTTTGAGAGTTTAGACTCTCTTTTAAACTCTGATGCTAATTTGCTAAATGAAGTTTTAGGAAGCGAGGCAGAAAACTTCCAAAAAGATTTATCTTCTTTAAAAGAGCAGATAATGATGGCAAAGAAGATATAGTTGATAAATCGTAGTAAAATATATAAACTAGGATAGATTAGTTAAAAAATGAATCTACAGAATGTTCTCTTGGCATTGTATAGGCTTGATAGTCATGAAATGAAACCTTGGGATTCTGATTTAATAAAAAAACTTGAAGAAGCATCTCCAATTATAATCAGAGACTTGGAAGAATCTGGTTTTCTGGAAAAAGATATTAGAACCCATCTTGAAATTGATGATACCCTTGTTACAGGAGCATTATTGTTAGAAACAAGAAACAATAAAATCTGTGTGGAGAATCATGAAGGGACGAGAGTCTGGAAGACTGTTTTTGAATATTATAATAAAAAAGGACGCAGCGAAGATTTATTTGAGATTAAAGACCTTTTACATAAGTATTCTTACCCTCTAAAAAATAGAATTAGTTATATTATTGGAGCAGTTATTGGAAGCGCTACTTTTGGTTTAATGCCTTGTCTTCACGATGGTTTTGTTAGCCAGGATTTAGATAGGGCATTTGCTTATTGAAATTTCAATTAGCTTTTTAGCTTAAAATAGTTATTTGGTATAGGGTTTATTCAAATTAATATAATCTTCTTCACTTCTTACAACTCCTTTTACATCCAAAACTACTTTTTTGTTTCTTTTTTTAATATCATCAAAAGTATTTTTTATTTCTTCTACAATATCTTCTCTTGCTAAATCTGGAGCGAATTGTTCTAAAAAATCTCTATTTATTTCTACAATATCAATTAAATCCTGCTCTGCATATCTTTTATGCATTTTTGGTATTTGCAATAGTGCTCTATAGTCAGGAGAGCCAGGAAGTATAAGTTGAGGACTAATAAGTATCCATGTAACATTATCATACTCTGCTAATCTTCTTGCAACTTCTGTTGTTTTATACATAAAATCTTTTGTTTCACCCCTCCCTCCAAGAATAAAACTTGCGTGAAGCTGTATTCCTTCTTTTTTCATTAATTCAACTTTGGATGTCAAATCTCCTAAGTCTGTTGTTTGTTTTCCAAACACTTTTCTCATCTGTGGATTTGCCGCTTCTATCCCTGCTTGGAATATTAGATTATTCCCATATCTTTGTTTTAGTCTGTGTATGTTTTCTGGTGTTATGCTTTCTGTGCCTATGAATAATCTAAACCACGAGTCATTTAATTCAATTGGAGCAGTATTTTTTAGATTAATGGTGTCTTGTACATTAAAAAATCCTCTTACTTTATATTTATCATGAAGATTTTTTATTATTCTTGCTTCTCTTTCTTCTGGCAGATTTCTTAATCCTAATTCATTTCTCCCGCAGAATGTGCAAACATTCATTGAATTAACTAAATCATTGTATTCTCTTACTGAATAAAAATCTTTTAATTTAACCGCCCCCCTTTTCGTGCAACCTTTACCAGCATAATAAGTAACTGCTTTTCCAAATCCTTTTCTCTGGGTTTGTTTAAAAAATCTGTCTAAATCAAATAAAGAATAGTCTATATCTGGCATCTCTTCTAAATTAGGAATATAAATTGAAGAAGGTTTTTGTATTTCTCTCCTTGAATCCTTGTAAGCTAAATTAGGTATTCCTCTAAAACAATTATTTCCTAACATTTTTGTTTCTTTTAGTCTATTAAGTATTAAATACATAGGGATTTCTCCATCATATAATACAACTCCATCAATAAATTTTTGGTTTCTTAACATATTTTTCCACATACCACTTCTTCCATTGTCCCAAGTTGCACTTGAATGAACACCTCCAAAGAAAACTTTAGAGCCGAGCTCTTTTGCTAATTTTCCTAATTCATAACCTTCTCTTTGGCTTGCTATTGTTGAATTAATCCCAGTAACATCTGGTTGGTATTTTTTAGTTTCTATTAGCTGTTCTTCATGTTTCATCAGAGAACCATCTAAGATCTTCACTTCTAAGTCCCTTATTTTCTCCTTGCAGTATGTGGCTATTGAGCCCAGACCGAGCGGCAGGGAGTAGGTTGATGTATTTGTATTGCTTGACCCAATTTCTGGGTAAACTAATAGTAACTTCATAATCTAATAGTGGTAACATCTATATTAAAATCTTTGTTGTTTTTTATTAACAACAATATTTAAATATTCTTTGGTTGTGCATATTTTATGGATATTGAAAAACTAAAACAAATCGGTTTAAGCGAAAAAGAGAGTAGAGCTTATCTTGCGCTTCTAGAATTAGAAGATGCTTTAGTCTCTCAAATTGCAGAAAAAACTAGGATAAATAGGAGCCTGCTTTACACTATCTTAAATGACTTAGCAAATAAAGGTATTGTTACATATATAATCAAAAATAATGTGAGATATTATAGAGCAGCAGAACCTAATAAAATTCTTTCTATGCTTAAAGAAAAAGAAAAAATGTTTAAGTCCATAATGCCCGAACTTACATTATTGCACAAACCAAGAACAAACAAACCAATTGTTGAAATATTAGAAGGAAGAGAAGGAATAAAGACAATACTGAATGATATTTTAAAGGTTAATAAAGAATGGGATGCTTTCGGTGCCCCTGGAAAAGGCCCTGAAATTTTAGGTGACTGGGTAGAAGCTTTTGAAAAAGAAAGGGCTAAATTTGGAATAATACTAAAAGCAATATTTACAAAAACAGAAGAAGGGCTAAAAAGGGGGTATGATTTAGCAAAACTTAAGAACACAAATATTAGATACATGCCTGTAGTATACGGGTCTCCTGCTTCTAATTATGTTTATGGGGACAGAATTGCAATAATCTTTTGGTATAAAGAATTTCCCTTCGCCATAAGAATTATTGATAAAAGCCTAGCTGAAAGCTACAAAAACCATTTTATGGCTTTATGGAAAGTTGCGAAGAAGATTTGAGAGAAAAAACCAAAAGGTTTATATAGTTCCTTTTTATAACAATAGTTATATGAAGAAACCAATAAGTATCAAAAAAGAACAATTATTATATATAGAAACTGCAAGGCAAAGAATAATGGAATTTATTTTTAAGTATCCTGATAAAGAGTTCAGCCTTTCTGAGCTGGCAAAACAAGCTTGCGTGAGAAAGTCTAATATCGGGGCAATTTTAAAAGAGCTTTATGATGCTGGTTTTATTGAAATAACAAAACTTGCTAATTTATGGAGAATTAAAGCTAATCAAAGAAGCTGGACTTACATAAGAAGCAAAATAGTATATAACCTAAATTTTGTTTATCAAAGTGGACTAATAGAGTTTCTTATAGAGCATTTTAAAAATCCTAAATCAATTATTTTATTCGGAGGTTTTAGAAAAGGAGAAGACATAAGTAGTTCTGACCTAGACCTTGCAGTAGAGAATGAAGATAAAGAATACAGGAGCATAGGATTAAGAGAGCTTGTTGAGCTTGAAGAGGCAATTGGCAGAAAAATCCAAATTCATTTGTTTAACCAAAAAACTATTGACAAGCATGTTTTTAATAATATAATAAATGGAATTGTTTTATGGGGATTTTTGGAGTTAAAGTTATAAATTGCAGTAAAAGACAAAATGAAGAAAGAATTTATTGAGCTATGGCTTAAAACCAAGTTGTTAAGAGCAAGGCAAATAGACAAAGATAAAATAATTTCTATGCTCAAAACAGCAGAGATAAATGCGAAAGTTGTGAGAAAACTTCCTTTAGAAGAAGAAAACGCAACTGTTCTCTTTCGTGAGCTGTATGAATCAATAAGGCAGTTAGGAGATGCAAAATGGTGGCTTCTTGGCTACGAATCTTTAAACCACGAGATAAGTCTGGATGTTTTAAAAGAGCTTGACATAAAAGAGAAAACAAAGTTAAATAATCTTGAGAGATTTAAAAGGACAAGGCATGATGCAAATTATAGAGGATTTATTGTCTCGTTATCCCAGGCAAAGGAAATAATTGAATTCTGGGATGACTGCTGCAAAGAAATTATGAAGACCCTGTTGAAAGAGCTGGGGTGATTTTTCAATTACATTTTTAAACTCTATTTCTTCAATATTCTTTATGCTAACTTCACAACAAATTCAAGAAATTCGCGAGCATCTTGAAAAAGCTCAAGCTCCTTTGTTCTTTTTTGATAATGATGTTGATGGCTTAGCCTCGTTTTTATTGCTTAGAAGAGCTATTGATAGAGGCAAAGGAGTTGCTATTAGGAGTTTTCCTGACTTAAATGCAAGTTATGCCCGCAGGCTTTACGAATTAAAGCCAGATTATGTTTTTATTTTGGACAAGCCCTCTGTCTCTTCTGGATTTTTAGAAGAAGTTAGAAATTTAAATTTGCCTTTGGTTTGGATAGACCATCATAATGTTCCAAAGCCAGAAAACAAAGATATTTTTTATTATAATCCTTATCATAATGACGGAACAAACGAGCCTGTTTCTTATTTATGCTATAAAATAAGTGGAAAAAAAGATGATTTATGGATAGCGATGGCTGGATGCATAGGAGATGGGACTTTTCCTGACTTTTCTCCTGAGTTTGAAGAAAAATATCCCGAATTATGGGGAAATGTAAAAACAGCTTTTGAAGCGCTTTATACAACTGAAATTGGAAAAATAACAAGAATTTTAGGATTTGCTTTAAAAGACAGCATAAGCAAAGTTGTAGCTATGCTGAAATTTTTAGTTTCTACAAAAAGCCCGTATGAGATTTTAGACGAGGAAAAAGCCAAATCAATTTTACAAAGATTTAAGCAAATAAACTCCAAATATTCTAAACTTGTAGAAAAAGCAAAAAAATTTGCTAAAGGAAAATTATTATTTTTTCAGTATGGCGGCGAGCTTTCAATAAGCGCAGATATTGCAAACGAGCTTATTTTCCTTTATCCAGACAAGCTTATTGTAGTTGCTTTTATAAAAGGAAGCAAGGCAAATGTTTCTTTAAGATGGGAAGAAGATGTTAGAGAAGTAACACTTAAAGCAATTGAAGGATTAGAAGGCGCGACTGGCGGAGGGCATGAGCATGCGACAGGCGCGCAAGTTTCTGTTGAAGATATTCCCCGCTTTAAAGAGAATTTGATGAAATTGATGTAAGGTTTTATTTGATTGGTAGCTTGATTTTATATTATATGTTAATCTGGCTCAAAACGAACATCCTGCTTTTGCAGAGAGAGTATCTCGTAAGATAACTATTTTATATTAATTATTAATAATTCATTATATTTTGAGCAAAGCGAGCTGTCTTTAGTTGAGTGAGGTTAATTTATCTATTGAATGTTAAGAGAGATGCCTTATTTTAATTCAGTATCTCCGAACGTAATTAATCACTCTTAAATTATTCCACAAAGTTTAAATACTTAACCTATCTATTAGATAGGTTATGAAGAAAGTAAAAATAAT
>Ga0315276_10000868_pt1 | contig 26633 bp, 23 predicted proteins | sample YL17G05_0_MG_FD_204542 | JGI IMG/M metagenome (GOLD analysis project Ga0315276, IMG submission 204542) | Sediment microbial communities from Yellowstone Lake, YNP, Wyoming, USA - YL17G05_0 | ecosystem: Environmental > Aquatic > Freshwater > Lake > Sediment | place: USA: Wyoming | collected... | reverse complement strand
ATACGGTCAATAAAAAACGTGCCCCTTTTCACGGTTCCGTGAGGTTACTGAATCGGCCCCCAGATCGGATTTGAACAGTTGCCGGTGCGGGTCATCCGCCGCTGATTCAGCCCGGACAGGTCCATCGTGTAAATATCGCCTTCACTGAGACGCGTCGAAGCAAAGACGATGTGTTTGCCGTCCGGGGCAAAGTGCGGATTCTCGTTCTGGCCGACCTCGGTCATGATTCGGTATTCCACACCCGATGTATCAATCGATGCCAGATCAAACCGGCCTTCTTTTGTCCGGCTTACAAATGTAATCCGGTCGCCCCTTTGCGACCAGATCGGCGAGTCATTGTATTTGCCGGCGAAAGTCAACCGGCGGGTGCTCAAACCGTCGGAGTCGGTCAGGTAAATCTGTGGTGCACCGGTGCGATCAGAGGAGAATGCCAGCATACGGCCGTCGGGAGACCAGGTAGGCGACGACTCAATTGCCTGATGATTGGTAACCCGCTTGATGACTCGACCATCAAGGTCCAGCACATAGATTTCGGAGTTGCCGTCTTTGGACAGCACACACGCAATTTTCTTCCCGTCCGGCGATACCGACGGCGCTGCAGCAATCCCCGGGAAATTCGTCAGCTTCTTGATTTCACCATTCGCGACCGACACTCGGTAGAGCTGCGGATCACCGTCACGAAAACTGGTGAAGAAGATCATCTGTCCGTCGGGGCTGAAGACAGGGGAAATGCTGATTGCCCCGGTGCGGGTCGCCTGCCGCTCGTTGGTTCCGTCGTAGTCGGCTATGAAAATCTCCTTGGCGGTTCCGATCTTCTTGATATAGGCGATTTTCGTTCGGAAAATACCCCGTTCGCCAGTAAGGTTGTAGACTATGTCGTTGGCGATATCGTGCGCCAACTCGCGCCAGAACTGGCGGCGGTACTCGAAATTGCCCCGCGCGATCTGAGACTGATTAGAGGCGTCGAACAGTCTCCAGAATACCCGCAGGTTCGTGCCGGGGAATTCAGCTTCCAGCTTGACGACATACCGGGCACCGAGGCGCTGCCAGCCGAGGAGATCTATCTCTTTGATCTCGTATGTCTTAAGGTAGAAGGTGTCGAGTCGAACCAGTTCAAAGTCGGCGTAGAAATCGATATCGTTCTGCACCACCGTAGTTACCCAGCGCATGAGCGAGGAGTCATCGGCAACGATGTAGCTGTTCCCGATGTAGCGCACATCCTCGACACCGATAGGCGTGGCCTTGAACTGTCCGAATACGGTGCCCAGACGATAGTCGCGGACTTCCTGAGCCTTTCCGAAGCTGACACAGATTACAATGAGAAGCAGCGAGGCGATGCCGAATTTCTTCATGAGGAGTCTTCCACTTCAATTGCTGAAGGTGATGTAAAGCCCGATGATCTCATCCAAAAATTCCCGGGGCAGTGGGGGAAAGGGTTCCGCGCGGTCAATCGTCGCCAGGCAGGCCTGGTCGAATTGTGGTACGCCTGACGATGTCACCACCTTTTTTTCAATCACTCGTCCCGACTTAATCACCTGAAAGTAGACGTCACAGGTGACCGTGCCGTCAATCACTACCGGAATCCGGAAGTTCTGGCCGAGTTTATTAAATGCCTGAGTGAACCAGTAGGGGTAGTTAAACGAGGCGTTGTCAACCCCCATGCCCGAAATGCCTGATCCGCTCGGCGCCTGGACTTCGATCTTCCCCTCAGCCGTGCCGGTCTGATTGCGGTCACCGGTTTGGGCCGGCTCGTTTGTCTTCGCCTTGGGCTTGTCATTCTTGGGTTTAGGTTTCGGTTTCGCCGCAGGCTTGTCGATGGGAGCAGCCGGCTTGGTAGTAGGCTCCTGCAACTTAATCTCTTCCGGTTCCGCCTTTGTGGCTTTGGGTGTGACTGCTTCCGGTATCGGTTCCGGTTCGGCGGGCGTAATCGGAGCCGGGCTAAGCTGGTCCATACTGATCACACCCACTCGGATGACCTCGCCGAATTCATGCGGCTTGCGGTTATTCAGAGGCGATGCGAAGACCGTCATGGTCAGAGCGGCCACGTGCAGAATCACGGAAAGAACCAGATCGCGCGCCACGTCACTCACCTCCGCGAACGCGGCTTCGCCTTTTCCTCGTATCCGGTGACCAGTCCGATGTTCTCAATCCCGGCCTCTTTGATCCGACCGATTAAGTTGATCGCGGCGCCGTAGGCGATAGTGGAATCTCCGCGCAGGTAAACCGAAGTGGTGCCTTTAAGCTCCATCTCCCGTTTCAGTTTGGCTTCGAACTCTGCCTGGTTGGCCCAGACGTCGTTAATGTACAGTCCACCTTTGTTGTCAATTGTCACTACGACGCCGGTCACCTCGTTGTCGAGGACCGCGGCGCGCGTCTTGGGCAGGTCGACTTCGATTCCCGATTGCAGCAACGGCGCCGAGATCATGAAGATAATCAGCAGCACCAGCACCACGTCGACCAGATTGGTGATATTGATATCTGCGACCGCTTCGTAATGGCGGGTGTGCGGACGACGTTGCATGCTACATCGCTTCCTTGCGGGCGCGCGCAAGAAACTCCAGAACAAAGCTCATGGCGTCGTTGTGGGTGAACTTGGTATGATTGTTGGCCCAGTTATAGGCAATTACCGCCGGTATGGCGGCGCCCAGTCCAACGATTGTGGCCAGAAGCGCCTCGGCAATTCCCGGGGCAACCACCGCCAGTGATGCTGAACCGCGCTCACCTATCGCCCAGAACGAATCCATGATGCCAACAATTGTCCCCAGAAGTCCCAGAAACGGAGCCGAACTGGCTGTCGTGGCAAGAAAGATAACCTGGCGTTCCTGCTTGGCCATCTCGTCGTTAAGACTACGCTCCATAGCCATCTCGACCAGGTCATAGTCTTCGCTGCTTAACGCGACCACATTGTCGCGAAGGCCACCGGCTTCGTTCCGTCGTTCTCTAAGAGAGGTCATTTCCTGAAAGCCGGCTCTGAAGATGTTGGCCATCGGTGCGTTTCGGTACGACTGAGCCTGACCGGCGACTTCGTCCAGCCGTTTGGCCCGACGAAAATAGTTCATGAAGCTCAGGCTATCGTTACGGATAGCCTTGAACTGACGAATCTTGCGGAATATGACCATCCAGGACACCAGTGACATGGTGACCAGGATGACCAGAATTATGGCGCCAAAGGTCGATAGATTCTGGACAATCTGCCAGAGCGAACCGTTGGCGATTATGATGGGCAGTCCGTTGTCCATACTTGTTGTACAGTCCCTTCGCGCTTACGTTCATCTGCCTTACACCGGCAGAGGGAAAAATGTTCCATTCCAGACAACAAAACAAGTTGTCAAAGTCCTTAACAATCAACAAAAACCGGTCAAATGGCGGCTCGGTATCACGGGCCTGTTGAAGAAGTCGTTTCGCCGTCATTGCGAGCGGAGATGATCCGCCGTCAGGCGGGACATCGTAGCGCGGCAATCTCGAAGTAGTTTGCACGGCGCAATTGGAGATCGCCACGTCTCGCCCGCGAAGCGCGGTCGAGACTCGCGATGACGGGTATAGGGGTTCTTCGACGTTCCCTCACGAGCGGAGTTTTGGTTGACTGGGCCCTACGATCGGCTTACCTGTTTGTGGTTGGGTGTATAAGGAGAAATCAGATGCGCAAATACCTGCTTGTATTGCTGTGTGGGTTGTTTGTCGCCGTTGTTACGGGCTGTGGCAAGGAAAAGAGCAAAGAGCCTCAACCCGGTGCCGCTGGCCAACCCGAGGAAATGGCCGACTCCACCCGGCTTGATTCGGCAGTAACCCCCGACTCATACGATAGCACAGGTCGGTAGGCCGGTGTTCCGAGTATCGACCATTTGAGTGGGAAATCAGTGGCTCAGCCTTCAATCATTTCCACGTTGGCGCGCGGAACGATGGCTTCCGAACCGTCTTCGAATTTTACTCCGAGAATTCGTGCCTTCGACTCTGACTCTAACTGTTGAAGAGGGGACGGCAGGTCGGTGACTGCTCCCAGTCGACCGAAATGCGGATGGCGAATGACGCGAATGGGCGAGCCAACGGTCAGGCCGGCTACCTCTTCCGATATGGCGTCTCTCGATAAACTGACGCCCGGAGTGGGAATGACCACTTCCGGTCGGATCACTCCGGCGCGAATCTGTGTGGCGCCGTTAATGCAGGCAATCTCCCCCTCGCGACGTTTCAGCAAGTCAAACGTCTTGGCCGCCATATTGATCTGACCGAATCCCTCAGTGACCACCAGAGAGGTGGCGATATCCTCTGACCCGGTGATGGCTACGCCGATGTCATATCCCAGAAAATCACGCAGGTCCTTGTCGTCGAACCCACCTACTACGATACCGCGCACGCCCAGCTTGATCGCTTTGTTGAGCGCCGCCGCGGTCACCTGTGACCCACCCACGATGACTTTGCCGACCATGGACTCATGGATCAGATTGTCATCGAGAACCACGGTCCGGTCGGGAACGGCCATTTGCAATGCCCCGCTTCTCTCGCCGCCGATGCCAAAAATACCCTGAACAAAGCTGGCCAGGCACTGTACCTCGACCCCTTCTCTGGGATAAACCTGGGTCACTTCGCCTGTGAGATATGCTTTTACTTCGACCGGGCTGGGCATGCCGCGTTGAAGAACCTGCCCCGTGATGGACGAGATTGACTCAATGGTGCCGTCGATGGTTGCATGACAGGGGTTCTTGAAAATGAAAAACGTTTTGGACAGGGCAATCATTTCGCCGGTCTTGATTGGGTCGCCCACCTTCTTGAGCATCACCATCTCGATGTCTTCCGGCGGGATACCGAGCTTGTTGGCGACGTTGATCGGCACGACGTTACCGGGCAGTTCGGTGCGAGCAACTACGCTATCGGGGGACACCTTGTCACCCACCTTTACCAGCACGTCACCCTTCAGCGGCAGGATTCGCTGTTTCTTGACCAGCAGTCTGTCTTTGACCTTCAGGCCGGGGGTATAGGCGTGGCCCATAGTATTCCTCAACTACGCAAATTGTACGGCGTTACTTTCTCGTGCGCTTGACCCTGGCTATCAGGATCGCCAGCGCGATTACAAATAAGCCGGCAAACATGACCAGATACTTGCCGGTAACGTTTGCCTTCCCATCGGAATCAGCAATCTTTACAGAATCACGGCCAAGCGCTTCTTCCAGATTCTCAGAAGAGAATGACATCACCATCTGGCGGTAGTCGGGCAATCCGAGGGAGTACTCCGCCGAAGGAGCATAGAAATAGAAGTTAGCGATTCCGCGCTCATAGAACTTCATGACAAGCAGATTAGTGCGTGTACCGATGTTATCTCCGGGGACCTCGGTCTCGGCCGCCAACAACCCGTTGGTTCTGTCAAACAACAGTGAATCACGAGAAGAGGCGACCAGGAACGCCTCGGAAGAGACTTCTCTGACCGGTCGTTTGAATTCGGTCGCCGTGGCTACTACAACCGAATCGATTTGTTGAGGCGTTAGGCTGCCGATGGTATCCACCGTCAGAATCAGGTACTGTCCCTGAAAAAGCACTAGGGTCTCTTTCACGGAGAACACCGCCTCGAAATCGACTTCCTTATTCGGTTCCCCTTGTGTCAGATAGTACTCGGCGGTCATGTAATCGATTTGCATCCAGGTGTCCGGGTACGAGAAATGAAACCGGCCGTTGAAACTCACAAACGCCTCGGCAAAGACGGTGCCCGGTTGGACGAGCAGAATCAACGGAAAAATCAAGCCGATAACGGTAACTGCAAACCTGACGAATTTCATCTTGCCCATTCCTTCTACATTAGTCTGCGTGGTCGAGTGCACCAGCCGGATAGATATTCAGCTCGGTCATCCACTTCTTCAAGTAGGCGACACGGTCTTTATCGCCGAGTGACGAAAGATCGAACGGCCGCCCGCGTCCATCCAGAATGATCCCGACTACTCCGCCGTGCAGGTCGCGTTCGACCTTGTTGCCCGGTCCGGCACCGACGTCAAAGCCGCGCTCCGGTTCGAGAACCGCCCGGACGGTCTGTGGCAGGCCATTCTCTTGTAAGCCGAGCTTGAATAGTTTCATTTCAAGGAAGCCGAGCGTGCCGGATACCGGACCTTCCGGCAGGTCAATCCGGTACTTCATGATGGGGCCGGGTTTTTTGGTGACACCTGACGGAGCGATACAAGTGCCCAGATGAATCAGGCAATCCTTCTCAAACACTTCGGTGGCAGCTTTCGGTTGAACTTCCGTAAGGACTCCGAGCTGCGGCATCATGAAGATCGAATCCACGGCCAGCCGGGTCACCCCTTCCGGCATAAAAGCATCAATCAGCATCAGCCCGGCCTGCTGGCGGCGGGGCGCGTGAGACAATACACCGCCCGATCCGATCAGCATTTCAAGGGTCATCAAGTTAACAATGGTCTGGCCGGAGGTCGACTGCTCGAACGCATCAGCAATCGTACGTTGCTGCTGCACACCTTTCAGCACGGTGGCGAAGTTCTTGTGCTGGATGAACGCCAGCCGAAGCGCCTCCTTGGCAATCGCCTGCTCAAAAATCAACTCCTGCATCGACTGGGGAATCGTGGTCGGGCGAATCATCTTATTCTTGACCCGATTGCGCAGATCGCGCTCGTTCATTTCGAACGGCACCCAGCGCATGACCATCGGGAGAGTAGCTTCGGCAAAGACATTCGAGATGGAATATGACATGCCCAGGTTGGCCGAAACGGTTCGATTGAACACGCCGGTCTTGCCGTCGGGACGGAAAACCGAGAACACGTCGGTGGTGGCGCCACCGATATCAACTCCGACTGCTTCGATATTATACTGATCGGCAATCGTCTTTATTATCAGGCCGACCGCGCCGGGGGTTGGCATGATCGGCGCATCGGTCCATTCCATCAGTTTCTTGTAACCCGGGGCCTGCGCCATGACGTGGTCCATGAACAGCTCATGGATCTCCTCACGGGCGGGGCCGAGGTTCTCCATTTCAAGAACCGGGCGAAGATTGGCGACTATGCGAAGGTCAACTTTGTCGGAGAGAGTTTTCTTGACCGCCTCAGCGGCGTTCTTATTGCCCGCGTAGATAATCGGGAGTTTGTATCCTGTGCCAAGTCTTGGCCGTGGATCGGCAGCCGCGACTAACTCGGCAATTTCGACTACGTGTGTGGTCGTGCCGCCGTCGATACCGCCGGAAAGCAAAATCATGTCGGGGCGAAGATGACGGATTCGTTCAATCTGCTGGTGGGGGAGACGCTTGTCATTGCAGGAGATCACGTCCATGACGATAGCTCCGGCGCCCAGGGCAGCACGTTCAGCAGATTCGGCGGTCATGGAGCGAACCACGCCGGCGACCATCATCTGTAAGCCGCCACCGGCTGACGAGGTGGAGATATAGACATCGGTGCCTACCCCGCCTTTTGCAGGAGAGATGAACCGATCATTTTCATCCAGGAGCTTACGGCCGGACAATTCTTCTAATTCGGCTACGGCGTTAAGCACGCCCATGGTGACGTCTTCGAACGGGGCTTCGACAGTAGTGGGCGCCTCACCGCGTGAAATCAGGCGGTACTCACCATTCACATATTCGATAAGGATTGCTTTCGTAGTGGTCGAGCCACAGTCGGTAGCGACGATAACTTTGATATCTGCGGGGTCGTCGAACTTCGCCATCTTCTGCTCGTCTGTCTTTCTTGTTCTTCCAGGTCATTGTCTCCCAAGTACCTACCAAAGACCGGTCGCTGGAAGAGTGCATCTTCTCAAGCTGACTATTATAAGTTCATTCGCGTAGGTTGTAAAGACCCAATTTGGATCAGCGCCACCCTCATTTCAGTTCGTGCTGATTCTTACATCCTCAGTTCCGGGTCAACAGTGATGTCACTCTGATCGTATAAGCGGCGAAAACAAATGGAGTTAACGCAGCAATCCGGTTTTCTCTTGACTTGATTTTTCTGCGCGGGTAGATTGATTCAAAGTTGCCCGGGCGCTTACAGCCGATTCCGGTCTGAGGCGTTTTGGGCAGACCCCGCTTGAGGTTTTTACAGAACCCGTGTTGCTTCGTCTTTTGTATGAAGCGCCTGATGCCGGCACTTTACGCAGGAAGCGGACCGTAGAAATTAGATTGGAATGCCCGAGTTTGAATGACATTGGCAGACACCCGTTGGCATTGCTGTGCGCTCTGTCCGTTCTTCTGGTAAGCTCTCTTTCGCCCCATCTTTTCTGCCAAGTAGCTGAAAATCAATCGATTGAGGGAAGCAGTGCAGTCACTGCAAGCAGTATCAAATTACCGGATCTACGGCCGGCCACCGCGCTGACGATCATGAACCGGATGTCGCTTCTGATCGGGCGCACGTCCTTCATCTTCGGTGAATGGCTGGGATTAATCAGATAGTGGGACTTCGACGCTCGACACCCGGTGCCGCGCCTCACGGCTCTTTTTTGACAGGCAGAATTCTCATCATTTTGTTCATAGCATCGTGCAGTTTATTCATAACGGCTGGCGCGCAGGAACCGGTAAGCGGGGATTCACTGTCGATCGTTCCCTCGGTTGCGCCCGTGACATCGTTAATTGCAGAGAACTACAAGTACGATGACGGAGAGAATCTCGTTCTTACCTGGGTGCCATCAATTGACGACCGGCCGGGTAACGACAATGTAATAGGCTATCAGGTCTACCGAATTACCAATGGTGGTAAACCTGTCGTAGTCGCCGAGTTGCTGCCCGGAGCCAACAGCTTTCAAGCCAAGAACCTGCTCGTTGACAGTTCGTATCAGTTCTATGTTGTAACATTATCCGGGAAGACGTCCTCCGAATCGGCACGCACGGCTATCACCCGGACTGAGCGCGAATGGATCAATTGGAATCTATGGAATCTGATGCTGATCACGCTGGTGATTGGCGGCGCTATCCTCGTCTACATAGAAACTGCCAAACGGGGAAAGAAGTTGTTTGTCCGCAAGATCGCCGGCCTGGAAGCGATCGACGATGCTATCGGACGCGCCACTGAGATGGGTCGACCCATTCTGTATATCCCCGGCATTCAGGACATGGATGACGTTCAAACGCTGGCGGCCCTGACGATTCTCGGTCGGGTGGCGGAACAGGTAGCCAGGTATGATATCAAGATTCGGATGCCGGTGTCGCGTTCGCTGGTAATGACGGCAGCGCGCGAGACGATCAAGGCCAGCTATCAAGCGGCCGGTCGACCTGACGCCTACAGCGAAGACATGGTCAGCTATATCACTGACGAACAATTCGGCTACGTGGCGGCGGTGAGCGGCATTATGGTGCGCGAGAAACCGGCGACGGTGTTCCTGCTGGGCACATTCCTGGCCGAGTCGCTTATTCTCGCCGAGACCGGCAATTCGATCGGTGCGATTCAGATTGCCGGCACCGCACGACCGGCCCAGTTGCCGTTCTTTGTGGCGGCGTGCGACTTCACACTGATCGGCGAGGAGTTGTTTGCGGCTTCGGCCTATCTCTCCGGCGAACCTAGAGCGCTTGGGTCCCTCAAAGGTCAGGATATCGGCAAGGCCATCGCCATGGTCGCGATAGTGCTCGGTATGGCCACGGTAACCCTTTACAGCCTGACTGAAGTCAGCTTTTTCAAGACCGCGGCAGACTGGTTACAAGCGCTGTTTACGATCACATCGGATTAGCCTATGAGACGCGAGATACCGCTTGGCATAACCATTTTCGTCGGCTTTCTGGCGATTGTATCTTTCTTCAGCCCGCCGCTCGAAGGGCTGGGTGAGGATTTTACGCTGTTCTTTGATATCATTGCGGTGTTCGCCTTCTTCTTAGGTGGTGGCAATTTGGTTCGCATCCACGCCGACAAACTCATCAAGAGAAAGACCGACTGGATCTACTCGATTGTCACACTGGTCGGTTTTTTTGGGATGCTGACAGCAGGACTGTTCAAGATCGGCAACCCGGGAGACATCTCGACATCTGTGACTGCTCCCGGCTCGTTGTTTTCCGTGGTGTACTATAATTTTAGCCTGCCGCTTGGTTCCACGATGTATGCGCTTCTCGCCTTCTATGTGGCGTCGGCTTCATACCGCGCTTTCCGGGCGAAAAACCGCGAAGCTACTGTGCTGCTGGTAGCGGCATTTATTATCCTGCTCGGCAGCACTCCGTTCGGCACCATGCTCACCAGTTGGATACCTCATTCTTTCGACATTCTGCAGATTCCCAACCTGGCAGTCTGGATTCTGAGTTCGCCCAATCTGGCTGGGCAGAGGGCGATAATGATCGGTATCGGCCTGGGTGTTGTGTCTATGTCGCTGCGACTGATTCTGGGAATCGAACGCACCTATCTTGGAGATGATCGTGGGTGATCTCCGCATCATAGTTGCCCTGTTTCTCATTGGTGGTGGTCTGTTCTGGCTGCTGGTGAGGGCGATTCGGGGTAAGGAAGTAGATCGCCGTTTGATTTTCGTCTTTATCCTTGTCTCTGTGGCCGCACCGATTCTGTTTACTATCACCTTTGAAATGAAGCCAACCCTGGTTGTGCAAGCCCTTTATGACAAGATTGAAAACCTGCCGGCCGGTTCAAAGATCCTGCTGGCTTTCGATTTTGATCCCCCGATGGCTCCTGAAGTGCAGCCGATGGCCGATGTTGTCACGCGCCATGTTCTGGCTAAGAAGCACAAGGCGATCTTCATGACCCTTTGGGCAACCGGACAGGCCCAGTTCAACATTACACTCGAGGAAGTGATCCGCAAAGACTTTCCGGATGCCCAAGACGGTGTCGATTATGTCGACCTGGGTTATAAGGCGGGGAACGAAGGCGTGCTTAACGTCATCCGCACCGATTTCAAGAAGATGTTTCCGACCGACGTTAACACTGTTCCCTGGGATAGTCTGCCGATCTTGAAGGGTATCAGGTCCTGTTCTGATTTTGACTTGATCATCTCTGTGGGCGGCGGCAAGCCCGGCGTAAAAGAGTGGGTGCTGTTTGTCGGCGACCCGACGCGAGTGCCGACCGCCGGCGGCGTGACCGCAGTGGTAGCGCCGATGCTCTACCCGTATTATCCCGGTCAGATGTGTGGTCTGCTGGGCGGCATCAAAGGCGCCGCCGAGTATGAGAACTACTTCCGCGACAATCACCCGCAGTATGCAGGCATGGATACCCCCGCGATGGTGATGATGGGCCCGCAAACAGTGGCGCACGTGGTCATCCTCGCTTTCATCGTCATCGGCAACGTCTTGTTTTTTGTCACCCGTCGCAAAGAGGTGAAGCGATGAGCCGCCTCGCCGTTGTAGTATTTGTGATTATCTGCGCCGCCTTTGCGTTGAGCTGGGCAGTGAGAGCAAGTGTCACCGAGGGCGACCACGCTATGCGCGACGCGTTTCTCGTCACGCTATCGGCTTTCATGACGCTGGCCATCATGTCGTTCATGTATCGCGACAACCCATACTACAAGTTTGCCGAACATCTCTTTGTCGGCATCTCGGCGGCGTACTGGATGTGCGTGGGGTTCTGGTCGACTATTGTCGGCAATCTGGTGCCGAGGATTTCCGAGAATCTGTCCGATTTCTTCAAAGTGCCTTATTCTGGAGGCGGGCTTGATTTCGACCTTTTCTTCCTCGCGTACCGTTACTTTTACATGATCCCCATAGTTCTCGGCATCTTACTCTTGATGAGATTGGTGCCGAAGGCGGGTTGGATATCGCGCTGGCCGCTGGCTTTTATCGTCGGTACCTTCGCCGGTCTCAATCTGATTCGCTATCTGCAATCAGACTTCATCAATCAGATTTCGGCGACTTTTGTGCCGCTGTTTGTTGAATGGCACGGATTCGGGGATTTCTTTGGTCAACTGTCGCTGGCCGCTGATGGGCAGTTCCTGGCCATGATGACTAACCTTGTAATATTTCTCGGAGTGATCTGTGGACTGATCTACTTCTTTTTTTCAAAGGAACACGTGGGCTGGTTCGGCGGCGCCTCACGTTTCGGTATCTGGATTCTCATGATTACCTTTGGGGCGTCGTTCGGCTACACGGTAATGGGACGTATTTCGCTTCTGGTCGGGCGGCTGACGTTCCTGTTCCGTGACTGGTTAGGAATAATAAGTTAGTAATTGTTCTTTGGTGAACTTGGTGAAAGGTTGCCATATGAGACACAAACTCAAACTTGTTCTTGTCCTGGTTTTGTGCGCCTGGACAACGGCAGCGGCACAGACCGACACGGCCCTGGGTGACTCGGTCAGTGCCGCTCCAGCTTTACCGCCGCCGTTGCCTGTTACCAACTTGCAGGCGTTCGACACCGACAACGACCATGGTCATGCGATCACGTTGACCTGGGAGAAATCGGCTGATGACGGGGCCGGGGAGAACTCGGTTCTGGCGTACGAAGTTTTTCGATGGTTTCCGTTCCAGGTGGACGTTGTGGATGCTTTGCGCAAATCCGTCTCTGAGACCAGGGATGCAGTAAGAGCATTCCGCATCGATTTGCCTCGCGCGGAGAACGCCCTTCATGAACTCAGTGAAGACCCGGGCAAGCTGCGCACGATCCGTTTCAATGTGGCTAGGCCAAGCGACTCGACCTTCGAGTTGACTGTGGACTACGCTATTCGCGCTCTGGAAGACACGATCGCTTTCATGCGTGAGAATGCGCCGATTCTCAAGAATCGGACAAAGCCGCTGCAGCAGGATCTTGAAAAGGCTTTGGCCCGACTGCCCCAGGCCCACGCGAACTACCCTAAGGATGGCGAATGGCGATCACTAGGGAAGGCCCTGGTTGGCAGTACTACCTACACCAACACCGGCTCAAAGGAGACGACTGCTGACGGTTTCTTTCCTGACTATGCCGACCTGTACTACCGTGTCGAGGCTGTCACCGTCGATGAATCGATTCGCTCGGAAGCAGCGACGGTCGGTCCGGTCCAGAGCCGGGGACAATGGTTCCATACCGGTAAAGTGCCGGTCCTGGGATTCGTACTTATGTTCTTTGTTTTCACCCTGACCTTCGTGCAGATGGCCAAGAAGGGTGCCAATCTTTATGTCAGGCCTCTGAGCGGCATTGAAGCTGTCGACGACGCCATTGGTCGGGCTACCGAGATGGGTCGTCCTATCCTGTATTTGCTCGGCATCGGCACCGCTACCGACGTGTCCACCATCGCTTCGTTCTCAATTCTCGGCCGCGTCGCCAAACGGGTGGCCGAATATCAAACATCGATTATCGTGCCGTGCTATGACCCCATCGTGATGGCGGTGGCTCAGGAAGTGGTGAAGTCATCATACCTGGATGCAGCTCGGGCGGACGATTACAAACAGGAATCGGTCTTCTTTGTCACCAACTACCAGTTCGCTTATGTAGCGGCCGTAAACGGGATCATGCTCAGAGAACGCCCCGCCACCAACATTTACATGGGCAAGTTCATGGCTGAGTCTCTGCTTCTGGCGGAGACCGGTACTTTGGCAGGATCGATCCAGATCGCCGGCACGGATGAAATCGCACAGATTCCGTTCTTTATTGTCGCCTGTGATTACACGCTGATCGGCGAAGAGCTTTATGCCGCGTCAGCCTATCTCGGCAGGGAACCGGTTTTGCTCGGCTCGCTCAAGGCTCAGGACTGGGCCAAGGTCGTGATTATGGCGGTGGCGCTGATTGGCATGCTCGGCACCGCGCTGGGATGGCCCGCCTTCGCTCAAATGTTTCAGGTGACTGGATAGGAGCAACATATGATGAAACAACAAATTCCTCGACTCATAGTCCTTGTTTTCGGTGCCTTCCTCCTGTTTCAGTTTTTTGTGCCTCACGAGTCGTCTGAATGGATTTATGAGTTTCTGCTGGACTGGACTATCATCATCGGCGTTTTCGCGCTGGCGGTGGGTATCTGGTCCCTATTTAATGTCCACGTCGAAAAAATAAAGACCAAGAAATTCGGCTGGAAGTATTCATACGTAACCGTAATCGGCTTTGTGGGAATGGTAACCTTCGGTTTCACCTCTCAAAACGGCCAGGAATGGGGTTGGTTCTTTCCCTTTGTCGCGGCCGTTCTACTGACGGTCCTGATGATTGTGCAGGCGGGCGCTACCAAAGGCAATGCCCTGCCGTTCCTGGGAGCAGCCGCGTTTTTTGCTTTGTGCGCTACTGTAATCGCCTGGCTTGACACCACCTGGAGTTTCTATTTCCAGACCTCAGTCCCTCTCCAGTCTTTTATGTTCAGGAGAATGTTCGACAATATTCTGATTTCGCTCCACGCCACCACGTTCTCGCTGCTGGCGTTCTTCATAGCTTCGGCTGCGTACCGAGCTTTCCGCGCTCGCAACATCATGGCCAGTCTTCTGCTCTTAGCGGCACTGGTGGTGATGTCACGATTCAATCCGTACCTGGAGCCGATTTTCGGGGAACATGTATCCCGACTATCAAACTGGTTAATGAATGTACCCAACCTGGCTGCTCAGAGGGCGGTCATTATGGGTATCGGTTTGGGTATGGTGGCGACGGCACTCAAAGTGGTGCTCGGGATTGAACGAAACTATATGGGCAAAGGATAAGGAGGCCGGTCATGAATATATTTGAACGACTGATGCAGCTCGACCGGCGGTGGGTTTTTCTCTTACTGGCGATAGTGTGCGTGATTACGTACGCCTCCAGCTTTGAGGTTCCAATCCTGGTCGAGCCGGAAGTAAGATCAATCTTCCAGTTTATCGATACTTTGCCGAAGGGATCGGTCGTATTCGTCCCGATGGACTACGATCCCGGCTCGATGGCTGAGCTGCACCCGATGACTTATGCCATTGTCGAACAATGCTGGCGCAAGGAGTTCAAGGTGCTGATTACGGCGCTGTCCCAGAACGGTCCCGGCATGGCCGATCAGGCGATTCGGGAAATCGTCGACTCGTTGAAAGTGCCTAAGACGTATAACGGCGTATCTTACCCTGCGCGAGAAATCGTAAACGGAGTTGACTATGCTTTCCTCGGATACAAACCCTACCCGGCGATTGTCATCCTTGGCATGGGGCAAAACTTCCGACTACCGTTCCCGCTGGACTACTACGGAACGCCGCTCGATTCGCTTCCGATGATGCGCGATATTCAGAACTACAGTGATATCGCCTGCGCCATCAATATCTCCGGCACTAACGCTACTGACTACTGGATCTCCTACGGTCAGGGGCGGTTCGGTTTTCCGTTGGCGATCGGCGTCACCGGGGTATCAACCGCACAGTACTACCCGTACCTTGGATCGAGACAGATCTTCGGGATTATGGGAGGGATGCTTGGCGCTGCCGAGTATGAAGAACTGGCCGACAATGCCGGTAACGCCAAAGACGCCATGCGCGTCCAGCTCTCAGCCCATCTGGTGATTATCGCCTTCGTCATCATGGGTAATGTCGGGTTCTTTGCCACGATGCGTAAACGAAAACGCGGCCTGGCAGAAGGAGGGAGGTAGAGTCATGGATTATACGACTTTTCTGTGGACAACGGCTGGGGCCTTCCTGACCCTGTGCATTTTCTCGTTCCTGTATAAGGACAATCCTTTCTACAAGTTTGCCGAGCATCTTTTTGCGGGCCTTTCGGCCGGCTATTTTGCCATGATTCTCTGGCATAACGGCCTGATTCCCAAACTGATGTATGCTCGGTTGGATGACGGCAACTGGTACCTCCTGTGGCTGGATTCGTCCAAGCCGTGGTATCTGATTCCGGCGCTGCTGGGAATTCTGATGTGGGCTCGGTTTTCGAAGAAGTATCAGTGGGTCTCCCGCTTTCCGTTGGCCATGTACATCGGCATCGGCGCCGGCATGGCGATTCCACTGGAGATGCGAGCGCGAGTCAATGAGCAATTGTCGGCCATGATGCGCAGCATTGACTGGTCGCATTTCTTCGGCACCAACGGATTCAATCTTCTGGACACCATGTCCGGTCTGTCGCAGTCGATTGTCTTCATCGGCGCCATCTGTGGCCTGGTCTACTTCTTCTTCTCAAAGGCGCACACCGGCGTTTTCGGGGGTATGGCCAAGTTCGGTATCTGGATTCTGATGATCGGCTTTGGCGCCTCCTTTGGCTTCACCGTGATGGCGCGAGTATCGTTGTTCATCAATCGGATGCAATTCCTGGATCAAAGGTGGATAAAGCCGGCCATCGCCCCGTCCGCGCCCTGGTGGTACGAGTTGGTTCTTTACTTTGTGGCTGCTGTTGTAGTTGCCTATGCGGCCTGGGAGCTTGCCGTGTTTTTGCGTAGAAAGAAAAACCCCGAGACTAACCAGGTTATTTAGAAACGACCGACCAGGTCTGGATAACAGAATCCCGCCTCTCTTAGGAGGCGGGATTTCTTCTGGAGCAGGCAATTCCTCTTGATCTTTGTGACTGCCTGCACGTATAATGAAAAGGAACCAGGAGTTGCTGCCCTAAAATATAGCTATGATTTTCAAGGACTTGCTGAAAGTCTACCTGTGGGTATTTTTTTGTCCGCCCCAAGTTTCAGTGGCCCAAGTGGTTGAAATTCGTTGAGATTGAGTCGCAGGTTAAGCCCTTATTGAACAGATGGATACTTGAAAAAAAAATGCGCACGGTGAAAGATTTCGCTTGACATACAGGCAAAGATTTCCTTGTATTGTCCCGGTGGATCGAACAGGCAATTGTGCCAAGGATAGTGTAGAAGGGTAGCCGAAGAAACACAGGGAAAGTGAGGTAGCTCAATGGCTCGGACTAATCGCACAGCCCAAGCCGAAAATCAGAAGGATGCTGTCAGAGAGAAGGAGGATCCGGACAGGACCAGATTGAAGTTGTCTACCGCTGAGGCCCGTCGCGAGTATCAGCGCCGGTACTACCAGATGCACAAGGAAAAGGCCAAGGAGTACCAGCGCCAGTACAACCTCACTCACAAGAAAAAGGCGCGACTGGGACGAGGGAAATCCAGCGCGACAGCCTCGCGGGAGGTTGTCCGCAGCACCTTCAATACGGCCGATATCATGCACTCACCGGTGGAAAAGACGCTCAAGATTCTCGAAAAAATCATCAAAGGCGAGCGGCTGTTCACGATGTAAAGCACGGCCAGGCAGGCATCGGGCGGTCGAAGTCGGACTTGACGACTTCCTCCGCCCTTTTTTATTGCGTTCCTGTTTGGTGGCCCGTTATTTGGTCATGCAAAATGACGGAAACGACAGAATGTTATAGATTTAGGGGGTCTCATGTCAGGACCTAAAGAAACCGCGACCAAAGAAGAAAAAGTTCGGAAAACAAAAACGAAAAACACGGACAGGAGTAAAGGCGAAACCATGACTGCTAACAAGAAATGCTATTACTTCTTTGGGGGCGGCAAAGCCGAAGGGGACGCCCAGATGCGTGATTTGCTGGGTGGTAAAGGCGCCGGATTGGCCGAAATGACCAACGCCGGCATTCCCGTTCCTCCCGGTTTTACGATCACTACCGAGGTTTGCAATATCTACTATGACTGCGGCATGACTGTGCCTAAGGAGATCGAAGCCGAGATGAAGGTGTACCTGACACGTCTCGAAACCGCAGCCGGCAAGAAATTCGGCGACGTCGCTAATCCTCTACTGGTGTCGGTGCGCTCGGGAGCCAAGTTCTCGATGCCCGGTATGATGGACACTGTGCTCAACCTCGGTCTCAACGAAGATACGGTCAAAGGCCTGGCGGAGAAGACCGGCAACGAACGGTTCGCACTGGACAACTATCGCCGGTTCATTCAGATGTTCGGCAATGTGGTTCTTGGTATCGACAAAGACATGTTTGAAGAAGTCATCACCAGGAGGAAGAAGGACAAGCGCATAAAGCAGGACAGCTCGCTTCAGCCGGCCGACTTGAAGGACATCATCAAGAAGTACAAGGCAATTGCCAAGCGCAAGTCCGGCGAATCGTTTCCGGACGATCCCTACATACAGCTTCGCATGGCGCGCGACGCGGTCTTCCGTAGTTGGAATAATCCTCGGGCCATTTCTTATCGCCGCATGCACGGCATCCAGGCAAATCTGGGCACGGGGGTCAACGTGCAAATGATGGTGTTCGGCAATATGGGCAAAGACTCAGCCACCGGGGTTGGGTTCACGCGCAACCCTTCGACCGGCGAGAAAGAGTTCTACGGTGAATTCCTGGTCAACGCTCAGGGCGAAGACGTGGTCGCCGGAATCAGGACGCCCCAGCCAATCGCCGGACTGAAGAACGAAATGCCCAAGGTCTACAAGCAGCTCAGAGAGATTACCGATCGCCTGGAGAAGCATTATCGCGATATCCAGGACTTCGAGTTCACCATCGAAGAGGGTCAGCTTTACATGCTGCAGACGCGCACCGGTAAACGTACCGCACAGGCGGCGATCAAGACTGCGGTTGACATGGTGAAGGAGAAACTCATCACTAAAGAGGAAGCGCTGCTCCGGATAGATCCGAACCAACTCGATCATCTTCTGCACCCACGTCTCGATCCCAAGGCCAAGTACGAAGTGCTGGCCGTTGGTCTGGCAGCCTCGCCCGGCGCAGTGTCCGGTCACGTGGTATTCTCGGCGGAAGATGCCGTTCGCGCGGGTAACAAGCAGTCGACCATTCTTGTGCGGCAGGAAACCAGTCCGGACGACATTGAGGGGATGAACGTCGCGGCAGGCATTCTCACTTCGCGCGGAGGCATGACGTCGCATGCTGCGGTGGTAGCTCGTGGTATGGGAAAATGCTGCGTTAGTGGTGCCGAGGCGCTGCGTGTCAATGTGGCGAAGAAGATGTTTCAGGTGGGACGTCTCACCATTAAGGAAGGCGACGTCATCACTCTTAATGGTTCAACCGGCGAAATCATTCTCGGCAAAGTTGACACCATTGATCCGGAGTTGTCCGGTGAGTTTTCGGAACTGATGAAGTGGGCTGATGAGACCCGCACGCTCGGAGTCCGCGCCAACGCCGATATCCCACGCGACGCCAAGCAAGCGGTGGCGTTCGGTGCCGAGGGTATCGGCCTTTGTCGCACCGAGCATATGTTCTTCGCGGAGGATCGGATCCCCGTAGTGCAACAAATGATTCTGGCCGACACCAGCGAGGAACGCCAGGAGGCGCTGGCCAAGTTGCTGCCGTTCCAGCGCAAGGATTTCAAGGGGCTGTTTGAGGCGATGGAAGGGCTGCCGGTTACGATTCGCACGCTTGACCCGCCGCTTCATGAATTCCTGCCCAAACGTGAAGAGATCGAGCAGAAGATTGCCGCTCTCGACAACAAAGCCGATGACTACGAAGAGAGTCTCGCGGCTCTTGAAAAGACTCTGCGGCGTATCGAAGAACTACATGAGCTTAACCCAATGCTGGGCCATCGTGGCTGCCGCCTCGGGATTGTGTTTCCCGAGATCACAGAAATGCAGGCGAGGGCCATTTTCGAGGCTGCCTGCGACATGCAGAAGCAGAAGAAGAAAGTACTTCCGGAGATTATGGTACCGCTGGTGGGGCATATCAACGAGTTTAAGCACCAGAAAGAAACGATTGACCGGATTGCCCGCGAAGTAATGGCCCGCAAAAGGGTCAAGGACCTGACTTATCTGGTAGGAACGATGATTGAAGTTCCACGCGCCGCCCTGACGGCCGATCAGATTGCTCAGGAAGCTGACTTCTTCAGTTTCGGCACCAACGATCTCACCCAGATGACCATGGGCTTCTCACGCGACGACAGCGGGCGCTTTCTTGGTCATTATGTAGAGAAAGGTATCCTGCCCAAAGACCCGTTTGTCTCTCTTGACGTTGAAGGTGTTGGGCAGTTGGTTAAGATGGGCAAGGAGAAGGGTCGCTCGGTGAAGCCGAATCTCAAGGTCGGCATCTGCGGCGAACACGGCGGCGATCCGGCTTCGATCGACTTCTGTCACCGAGTCGGGTTGAACTATGTTTCCTGCTCGCCGTTCCGCGTGCCGATCGCCCGTTTGGCTGCCGCGCAGGCGACGCTCAGACAGAAGATGGAGCAGGCCGCTGGTGGCAAAGGAACGAAGGGTAGCAAGCCCACAACAGCGCCGCCGGACCTGGGCACGGCATGAGAGCAGAACTAGACGCCATTTTCAGTCCGCGATCGGTGGCGATTATCGGCGCCACCCCGAGGAAAGGCACGATCGGTCGCGAAACGCTGAATAACTGTTTCCTGGCCGAGTTCCGGGGGAAGATTTTCCCCGTGAACCCCCGTTATGAAGTCATTCATTCGGTAAAATGCTACTCGACGATTCTCGACGTTCCTGACGCAGTTGATCTCGCCGTTGTTATTGTCGCGAAAGAGTTCGTCAAGGAAGTCGTGCGGCAGTGCGGAGAGAAGGGGGTTAAAGGCCTGGTGGTCATCTCGGCCGGCTTCTCCGAGGTCGGCTCCGAGGGCAAGGCGCGCGAACTTGAGATTCTCCAGATCGTGCGCGACTATGGGATGAGGATGATCGGTCCTAACTGCTTTGGGGTGGTCAACGCCGACCCGGAAGTTTCTCTCAATGTGACTTTCGGCAAGACCTTTCCGAAACACGGTAACGTTGGATTCATTACCCAGTCCGGCGCGATGGGTGAGGCGGTAATGAACCAGGCTGCCGAGTTGGGCATCGGTTTTTCCAAGATCGTATCGATTGGCAACAAAGCCGATATTTCGTCTAATGATATCTTAACGTTTTTTAAGGATGACAGCCAGACGGAGATCATTCTTCTCTATCTGGAGAACTTCGGTAACCCGCTTAACTTCACGCGCATCGCTACTGAAGTGTCGCGAATCAAACCGATTGTGGCGGTGAAATCGGGACGCACCAAGTTGGGTGCAAAGGCGGCTTCGTCGCACACCGGCTCTCTTGCTGGTCTTGACGTGGGGGTGAACGCACTGTTCGAGCAGACCGGTATCATGCGTGTAGATACGACAGAAGAGTTGTTCGACGTGGCAGCGCTGCTGTCACGGCAACCGATTCCGAAGGGGAATCGTGTCGTTGTGGTTACCAATGCCGGCGGCCCGGGCATTCTGGCCACTGACACGCTGATCGCCAACGGCCTTGAAATGCCTGACCTCACCGCGGATACAATCAAGCAACTGAAGAAGTTCATCTCGGCCGATGCTTCTTATTCCAACCCGATGGACATGGTAGCGGGTGCTGGACCGAATGAGTTTCACAAGACTCTCAGTATTCTCAAGAAAGATAAACGGTACGATGCGATCTTGACGATTTTCCTTGCGCCCGTTACGATCAACGAGATGGAAGTGGCTCGGAACATATGTTCGGCGTTGGAGGATACTGATAAGACGATTCTGGCCTGTCTGATGGGTGCGGGTGAAAGGCGGTCTGGCATTGACTTCCTCAATGCCAGCGGCATACCCACGTACATCTTTCCCGAAGCTGCGGCCAAGGCCCTGGCGACTGTTGACGGCTACCGTCAATGGCTGGATCGTCCGATGGGGAAGCCCAAGACGTTTAAGGTCAACTCTCAACAGGTGCGCGAGATTATCGACCGCAGCGCTAGCAGCGGAAACACTGCCATTGTTGGCGAGGACGCTATGGAGATTCTCAAGGCCTATGGCATTCAGGTGGCGGATTACAAGTATGCCTCTGCCTCAAAGGATGCCATCGCGGCCGCGCAAGAACTCGGCTATCCCGTGGTGTTGAAGATCAACACTCCGCCAATTTTGCATAAGACTGAGGTAGGCGGTGTAATGGTCGACCTTCGGTCAGATGCCGAAGTGAAAAAGGCCTTCGCCGAACTCAGAACGCGAGTGGGTGAGATACCGAAGGGGGAGAAGTTCTCGGTGGTTGTGCAGCAGATGGTTACCGGAGCGGTGGAAACGGTTATCGGCATGACGACCGACCCGTCTTTCGGTCCCTTGATTATGTTCGGGTTGGGCGGCATCTACGTTGAGGTCATGAAGGACGTGGCTTTCCGGATTAACCCACTGACGCCGGAAAAGGCGCGTCGGATGATTGAATCGCTGAAGTCTTATCCCTTGTTGACCGGTTTTCGCGGTGCGCCGCCGGTCGATCTTGACATTGTGGAGGAAACGCTGCTTCGCGTGTCGCAGTTGGTAAGAGACTTCAGTTGCCTGCTGGAGATTGACATCAATCCGTTTATCGTTTCCGCGGAGCGGGCAAAGTGCAAGGCAGTAGATGCCCGTTTTATTATTCGGACCGATTCGAAGTAATTCCGTCGATGCGGTATCAACATGTCAGATCGCGGCCATTGAAATGGTAAAGCAGTCGTTCAAGTGAGGGCTTCAACATGCGTTATGAAATCAAATCTTTGGGCATCTGGTCATTTATAAGAGTCTCGTTCTTCCTGCATCTGGTCATCGGATTTGTCTTTGGGCTGTTCTATGCCGCCTTGCTGATGATGGTATTCGCAGTGGCATCATCTGCACCTCTGGACGAAATGGCAGGTTTGCCATTTGACCTGCAGACGGTCGGGCCGTTGTTGATGATCATCCTACCAATTGTGATGGCCGTGGGAGGGGCTGTCTTCGGCACGCTGTTCGGCGTCCTGGTCGTCGCGGCCTACAATCTCATCGTGCGCATGGTAGGCGGGATTGAGTTTGATCTCGAACCGGCAACCCTTCAGCAATTGAATTCAAAAACCCCGACTGGTTATCCCCCCGGATTGACGCCGCGGTATGTGGTGCCGCCGCCACCGCCGCCACCAGCATGGAATCCTCCTCCGCCACCGACAAATGATCCCCCGCGCAATGAAGGACCGGAGCAGGCATGAGCGATAAGCCTGTTCGCGTCCGGATCGCCCCCTCGCCGACCGGATTCCTCCATGTCGGGACAGCCCGATCGGCACTTTTCAACTACTTGTATGCCCGTCATACGGGGGGAAAGTTTCTCGTGCGCATTGAGGACACGGACAAAGAGCGCTCCCGTCCCGAGTTTCTCGAACCTATTCTCGACGGCCTTCGCTGGCTCGGTTTGAGCTGGGACGAGGACCTCGTCTACCAGTCGCAACGGTCGGACCTTTACACCGAATACCTGCATCGGTTCCTCAACACAGGCGAAGGGTACTACTGTTTTTGCTCACCGGCGGAGTTGCAGGTGCAGCGTGAGCAGGCCCGGACGGAGAAGCGCGATCCGAAGTACAATCGTAAGTGTCTCAGTCTGTCCAAAGCGGAAGTTGAGGCGCGGCTTGCCGCCGGCGAGAAACCGGCCATCAGGGTTCGCATACCAAACGGAGAGGTTGCGTACGACGACATCATCGCGGGACATCTTGTTCGCAAGAGCGATGATATCGAGGACTTTGTGGTAGCGCGTGGCGACGGAAGCGTTATCTATAACTTCGCAGCCGTGGTCGATGACCACGTCATGGGTATCACCCACGTGATTCGCGGCAACGACCATATCACGAATACTTTCAAGCAGGTTGTGCTCTATCGAGCGTTGGAGCTGCCCGAGCCGCAGTTCTGTCATGTGCCACTGATTCTTCGTCCTGACAAACGCAAGGTTTCGAAACGACTGGGTGACAAAGACGCAGGCGAATATCGAAATCTTGGAGTGTTGCCGGAAGCGATGGTCAACTATCTTGCGCTGCTCGGCTGGTCTCCCAAGACAGACAAAGAGATTTATTCGGTGACGGAACTGGCAGACATGTTCGACATCACACATCTCAACGCCTCCAACGCCGTTTTTGATGAAGGAAAGCTCTTCTCTTTCAACAAGACACACATCCAGCGCAAGAGCGATCACGAGTTGGCTGTTATGGTCGCGCCGCTTCTCGTGGAGGCCGGGCTGTCCACCAAGTACTGGCTCGAGACACGCTGGGAATACTTGCGGCAGGTGATTGCGCTTCTCAAGCCTCGAGTTCAGTTCATACCCGAATTCGTCACGATGGGGACGTACTTTTTCACGTTCAACGGCGTCTACGAACCTGAGGCGGAAGGCCAGTACTTTGATTCTGAGGCTGCCGTTCTTCTTGAGACTCTGGCCGACCGATTCCAGGGTCTAACCGGATTCACTTTGGAGAGCACCGAGCAGACCCTCGAGGCGTTGGCAGCGGAGCGAGGCGTAAAGAAGGCTAGCATCATCCATCCAACTCGATTGGCGGTGTCGGGTGCGTCGCGTGGCCCGGGCTTGTTTGAGATGCTGGTTACTCTGGGGCAGCCTGTTGTCGTCGGCAGATTGCGCCAGGCGGTAAGGCACATACACGACAAAAACTGATCTTTGCAGGTGGTTGACGATATGTCGCAAGAATCTGATGCTGTACTGACAGTGGGCGAATCAGCCCCCGATGTCACTTTGATGACTCACAACGAGGGCCAACTCAATCTGGCCTGGTACCGTGGTCGCAAGAATGTGATTCTGGCCTTTTATCCGGGTGACTGGACGCCGGTCTGCTCTACTCAAATTCCCGGCTACATGCCGCTCATGGAGTTCTTTGAAAGGCACGACTGTCAACTGCTCGGCATTTCCGTTGATTCTCCCGCGTGCCATGTGGCTTGGGCGAAATCACTTGGCGGACTCGCTTTTCCGCTGATGTCCGACTTCTATCCCCACGGCGGCGTTGCCCGGAAGTACGGTGTTCTGTCTGAATGGGGATATGCCGAACGAGCGGTGTTTCTGATCGACAAGGCGGGTATAATTCGTTATGTGGAAAAAGTCCATCCCGCCAAGTTGCCGGACAACGACGTGCTCAAAGCCGCCGTGGTTAAAATCTCTGCCGAGTAACTGCTGTGGGCACGTTTGGGCGCCCATTTCTGTTCTCATAGTTACTATGACACCATGTGTGGCTTTAATAACTTGCAGGCAGTAAAGTTGCCCTCATGTATTTTTCGTTGCCGAAAGAATATCGCGAAGCTCCCGCTCTTGAGTTGAAAGAGCGCATCAGGGCAGCCAAAGACCGTCACGGTCGACGACTCTGCATACTGGTCCATCATTACCAGCGGATGGAAGTGGTGGAGTTCGGCGATTATGTCGGTGACAGCTACGATCTCTCCAAGCGAGCCGCCAATCAAAAAGAAGCTGAAACTATCGTCTTTTGCGGCGTGCATTTCATGGCAGAGGCGGCGGATATATTGACATCAGACCGCCAGCAGGTGTACCTGGCCAATCCTTTGGCCGGATGCCCGATGGCCGATATGGCCGAGATGGCCGACGTGCTCGAAGCCTGGGAGTATCTTAAGCCGTTCGGCGGTGCGAACAGAATCATGCCGGTGTCGTACATGAACACCACCGCCGGTTTGAAAGCTTTCACTGGTCGCAACGGCGGATTGATCTGTACTTCGTCAAACGCTAACGCGGCGCTGAGCTATGCTTTCGAGCGACGCGAGAAGGCGTTCTTCTTTCCCGACGAAAACCTCGGCATGAACACCGGCCGAAAGATGGGACTGAAACCAGACGAGATGATCATCTGGGATTTCTCCCGCGATGCCGGGGGACTGACCGACGAGCAGATTGATCGGGCAAAGCTGATCCTCTGGAAAGGCCACTGCCACGTGCACACCAACTTCACGCCGGAGCATGTCCGGCAGATGAGGGAGAAGCATCCGGGGGTTCAGATTATCGTTCATCCCGAGTGCGTTCCCGAGGTGGTCGACCTTGCTGATGGGGTCGGATCGACCAGATATCTCGTCGATTATTGTGCGAAAGCCCCGTCGGAATCGATCATTGCCATCGGCACCGAAGTGAATCTGATCCATCGCATGTCCGAACAGTATCCGGACAAAACGATCCTTCAGTTGTCAGGTGACATTTGCCCGGTTTGCGCAAACATGTACCGCACTACACTTAACGATCTGGCATACTGTCTGGATCACTACCCCGATATCCGACCCGTATCAGTTCCTGATTCTGATCGCGGCGATGCGCTGTTGGCGCTTGAGCGGATGCTAGAAATCGGCAAGTAGCGCCTTCGTCCTTGATTCTCCACAATCAAGTCCGCATATTGTTTGGTGTCGCAATTGCGCCAGTAGACAGTGTTTTGTGTTCAAAATTGGACTCGCGTCAGTGAGAGATAGATGAAACACGGTCAGCTCAGTTCTATGAGTAGAGCGGTGTGGATAACGTACGTTGCTACCGTGGGCATTCTTCTTATTGCTTCGTTCTTTCCTGCGGAACGCCTTTGGGGATTCAACTGGTACGGATATTTCGGATGGGGTGCGCGTCTCCTCATGCTTGGGGTGGCGGCTGTGGTGTCGTTGACGCTGATGCAGTGGCGGCATATTCGAGGCGATGACTCCGGGCTGAACGAGCACGGTTCGAAGGAATGGATTTCCGTGCTCGCATTGGCCATCTTTGTCAGTGTCCTGGCGGCCGCTTTCTATCTGCTACGGACGCGCACGCATTTTCTGGGCGACGGATATCAATTACTTGCGTCGCTGCAAAAAGGAGTAAGTCCCAAGTATTGGGAGGCTGGGGCGTATCTGACCCAGAGGTGGGTCTATGCGCTCTTGGGTGGAAGTGGTGAGGCGCCAGCCGAGTTGGCTTTGCAATTGATATCCGGCGGCGCCGGCCTGCTCCTGGCGCTGGTCACCGGTTTCGTCAGTTTCCACTTGTTCAGGAGTACGGAGAAAAGACTGCTCTATTCCGCAGGTGTGATGACCGGAGGCTACGCTCTCTTGTTCTTCGGTTATCTGGAATCATACCCTTTGTTCGTGCTTGCCGCAGGTAGCTTCTGTCAAATAGGCCTTTTGATCGCTCTGGGGAAGGCTTCTCGTTGGTTCGCCATACCACTGCTCGCACTGGCTGTTTCCTTCCATATTTTCGGTGTGGCGCTTCTGCCTGGTGCGATCTATCTGTTCTT